>OGHJ01001142.1_pt1 | contig 30862 bp, 29 predicted proteins | sample 1571351 | NCBI WGS metagenome assembly OGHJ01 (sample SAMEA2582037, study PRJEB24529) | metagenome | biome: Human gut stool | place: China | collected 2011 | reverse complement strand
ACCTGTGACCCCCTGCACGTCAAGCAGGTGCTCTAGCCAGCTGAGCTAATCGTCCGAAGCGGAACGTGTATATATTACATGAGTTCCGCCGCTTTGTCAAGCCTTTTTTGCGTTTTTTCTCAAAAAGTTTTCCAAGGCGCTATATGTCGGCAAATTTTTCCGACAGGCAACTCCCTTTCAGCGCTTATTCCACGTTGAACTGCCGCAGCCCCGCCAGGTCTGTGACCGGCAGAGAGAACGCCAGCGCCTGAGCCTCGGTCTGCATTCCGGCCTTTTCCATAATGGCCTTCATGATGGGCTTCCGGGCCTCCGCCGAGGCGAGAATAAAGATCAGTTCCTTCTCCGACGCCAGCGACACGCCGAAGAATTTCTTCGCCAGCTCCGTTCCGGTGCCTTTGGCGTGGACCGCCGTGCCGCCGGTAGCCCCAGCCGCCCGGGCTGCGTCCATAACCTGATCCGTAGCGCCCTGATTGGCGATCACAACGATCAGCTCGTGGGTCAATTTCTTTTCCATGCGGTCCTCCGCCTCCCCCTGTAACAAATAATTTTTGGCAGACGCGCCGCCGATGCTGGACACCGGCACCGCCATCATAACGCCTCGGCCCGGAACATCCAGCCAGAGGTCCTTGGCTGCTTTCCGGAGCAGCCCCTTCCGGCTGGGCAGCATACACAGCAGCACTGCCTTTTCCGTAGCCTCCAGCCCCAGACAGTCTAAAACCTCCGTGGTGGCGGTGCCACGGCCAAGAGCCGTGAGCACCAGCGTTGCCCCCTGTTCCCGGAACCAAGCGGAGAAGTCTCCGCCCCGGCTCCGGTCCGTGATGGTAAGGATCAGATCAGCAGACATATAACTTCCCCCCTTACAGTTCGATGATCTCGTCGTCCGCCGCCGGCATCTCCGGTGCAGGCGCGGCAGGTGCTTCCGCCGCGGCCTTCTTCAGCTTGAGCTGATAGACAAGGCCCAGCAGTTGGATGGTGATAAGCGGCGTCATGGCCACCATGGCCACTACGCCGAAAGCGTCTGTTACCACATTGCCGCCCAGAGTCTCACAGGCCCCCATAGCAAAGGGCAGCAGAAACGTGGCCGTCATGGGACCAGAGGCCACGCCGCCGGAGTCGAAGGCGATGGCAGTGAAGATCTTCGGCACCACGAAGGATAAGCCGATGGCGCACAGGTATCCCGGCACCAGCAGGGCAAAAATAGAAACGCACGTCAGGACACGCAGCATGGCGAGACCAATGGACACCGCCACGCCGATGGACAGGCTGGTGCTCATAGCCTTGCCGGGGATAGCCCCGGAGGTCAGCTCCTCCACCTGCCGGTTCAGCACATGGACGGCAGGCTCCGCCTGCACGATGAACCAGCCCATCAGCATACCGATGGGGATCAAGACCCAGCTTTGCTCCAAAGCCGCGATCTGGCGGCCCAAATAGCTGCCGGCGGGTAAAAAGCCCACATTCACGCCGGTCATAAACAAAACCAAACCGATATAAGTATACAGGAGTCCCACAGTGATTTTCAACACATTTTTTCGAGGCAAATGCAGAGACGTCACCTGAAACACGGCGAAAAAGGCCGCAATAGGCGCCAGCGCCGCCCCCATTTCCTTCGCATAGACTGGAAGGCCTTGGGCGAACAGCCGCCACAGCTCCCGGCTGTCCCCGGCCTCCGGCACTACGGAGGGCACATAGCTTCCCGCTGCCGGGTATGCCAGTGCCAGCGTCAGCACCGCCAGCACCGGCCCCACAGAGCACAGCGCCACCAGACCGAAGCTGTCCTCGCCAGCCTTGCCGTCGCTTCGGGTGGAGGACACGCCCAAGCCCAGCGCCATGATGAAAGGCACGGTCATAGGCCCGGTGGTCACGCCGCCGGAGTCAAAGGCCACCGCCAGAAAATCCTTGGGGGCAAAGGCCGCCAAGGTGAAGATCACGATGTAGGACGCGATGAGCAGGCCGTTCAGCGGGATCTGGAACAGGATGCGCAGCAGCGCTACCACCAGAAAGATCCCCACGCCCACGGCCACCGCCCCGATCAGGACGGCGTTGGGGATCCCCGGCACCTGCCCCGCCAAAACCTGAAGATCCGGCTCGGAAATAGTGACGATGATGCCGATGAGCAAGCTGACGCACACCACCACCCACAGCTTCCGAGATTTGGTCATCTGTGCGCCCACCCGCTCACCAATGGGGAGCATGGCGGTATCCGCACCCAGAGTAAACAAGCCCATACCCACGATCAGCAGCACGGCGCCTACCAAGAACGCCAGCAGCACGTCCGTTGGGACCGGAGCCGCGGTAAAACACAAGATCAGCACGATCAGGGTAATGGGCACCACGGAGGCCAGCGCCTCCCTCACCTTTTCACCCAATATCGTTTTCGTCTGGCCGATCTGGTCCCGCCACTTCTTCCGCAGTCCTGCAAACAAACGCACCGCCTCCTTCTCTGATGATCACTTGATGGATTTATCATACCATTTTTCACCTTAGCATCGCAACTTTTTGTCGGAATCTTTTCAAATTATTAACAATATATGTGAAAAGTGCTGTGCGCGCCCTTGTTATTCCGCAAAAACTGCCCGGCTGTTGCCGGGCAGTTCCCTACTTGCTTCGTTCCTCCAGCGTTTTTGCCAGCTCTGCCGCAAACAGGCGGGCGGCCAGCTCCGCCTCCTCCGGGGCGTTTCCGGCTGTTCCCACCTCCACCAGCAGAGAACCTGTGGTGGCGTGTTGATTGTACCGGGAATTCCGCAGAAGCAGAGGCCGCATCAGCGTGGGATAGTCCGTCAGCGCCTGCTCCTGCACCGCCACCGCCAGCCGCAGATTTTCCATCCAGTCGGGATGGCTCAGTCCGCCGCCGTCGCTGCCCATGATGAGGGAGAGCTGCGCCGCCGTCCCCTGTCCCTCGATCTCCGACACCACTTTCACCTGACTGCCGTCGGACGCCTCGATAGCGTCCCGGTGGACATCCAGCACGAAGCGGATGGACGGATATTCCTTCAAATACCGGTCGATCCCCGCCAGAGACCGGTCATAAGCCCCGGCGTACTCCGGATAGTCATACAGGGTCCGGTCATGGAGCACGGAGATCCCCGCCTGAGCAAATACCTCTGCCATGGCGTCCCCCATGCGAACCACGTTGTACCGGGAGTCCGTGGTGCGGTGGTCCCCGGACCAGACGATGCCGTCATCCACCGCCGGGGTATAGCCCTCGCTGCCGTGGCTGTGCAGAATCAGGATCTGCGGCGCTTCGCCGGTCAGCTCCGCCGCGAAGGGCTTCAGCAGCTCCTCGTTGGAGAGGGTATATTGGGTGGTGTTTCGGATGTAGACCTTCCCGCAGACGGTATAGCCGCTGGGGTCTGTGGGGATCAGGGTCTTTGCCGTCACGCCGTTGTCTGCCCCAGCTGTCACCGGAGTGGGCTGGGGCTCCTCCCGCACCGGCTGGGTCACGGGGGCGGGGCGTTCGTCCTCCGGTTCCTCCGCCGCCTGACGCCGCAGGTCGGAGATCTCCCCGCGGGCGGAAAGCAAGATCGGCGCCTGACTCAGCATCAGCACGGACGGCGCCGAAAGGCCGTCCCTCTGCCCCATGTCCCCTAACTGCCACTGGAGCAGCGCCAGCGGCAATTCCCTCTTCACGGCCATCCACGCTCCGGCGGCGTCAACGCTGCCCGCCGTGGCATAGACGGTCCACAGTGTCACACCCGCCAGCAGCAGTGCGCCCAACCGCTGAGAGAGCCTTGCAAACCTCTTTCGTTCCATTTGCTTCACCTCTTGGGACAACCTTATGCGCCACAAATCAAAAAAATGACCATCCAATGAAAAACCGCCCGACACATTTGTGCCGGACGTTCCTCTATCTCAATACCATTTATCCAAATTCATTCCGCGAGGCTTCGCATCAGGGCGATCTCTTTGGCATAGCCGGGCAGCTCATTGGGTGTTTCCAGGCAGAAGGGCAGATTTTTCAGCGCCGGATGATTCACCACCCGGGCCAGCGCCTCCTGTCCAATGCAGCCCTCCCCGATCCGGGCGTGGCGGTCCTTGTGGGCGCCGCAGAGATTCAGACTGTCATTCAAATGAATGGCCCGCAGCCGCTCCAGTCCGATGGCCCGGTCAAATTCCGTCAAAACGCCGTCCAGATCGTGAATGATGTCATACCCGGCGTCGGAAACGTGGCAGGTGTCCAGACAGACCCCAATCTTCTCCGTCAGTTCCACCCGATCCAGAATCTCCCTCAGTTCCTCAAAGCGTCCGCCTACCTCGCTGCCCTTCCCGGCCATGGTCTCCAGCAATACCGTTGTAGACTGTTCCGGGGTCAGGATGGCGTTGAGTCCTTCCGCGATATAGGTGATCCCGGCTTCGATCCCCTGTCCCACATGGCTGCCGGGGTGGAAATTGTAAAGCTGCCCCGGTATGTGCTCCATACGGCGCAGATCGTCCGCCATGGTGTCCCGTGCGAAAAGACGGTTTTGTTCCTCCGCGCCGCAGAGATTCAGGGTGTACGGGGCATGGGCGATGATCGGTGCGAAGCAGTGATCCTTCATGAGCGCCACCAGCGCCGCCGCGTCCGCAGGGTCCAGTTCCTTGGCCTTGCTCCCCCTGGGATTCCGGGTGAAAAACTGAAAGGTGTCCGCCCCCAGTTCCAACGCCTGCCGGCCCATAGCCAGAAAGCCCTTGGAGGATGATAAATGACAGCCGATGTGCAGCATAGAAACCTCCCGAAAAATAGTTTCTTCATTATAGCACATCGGCTGCCGCCTGTCACGGATCTTATTTACGGAGTCTCCGCTTCTATCTCACCGTCCTGCGGCGTATCGGACAGAAACAGTTCCTCCGCCTGCCGCTGAACGGCGATCAGATCCTCCCGGAGCTGTCGGAGCGTTTCTTCGGTATCTGTCAATGCGTTGAACAGAAGCAGGTATTCTTTCGTCAGTGTATGGTTCATATAGTATCCTTTCTTTTCCGAATGAATTGCAATTTCGGAATACGGCTCTATCATACAAAATTTCCGGCTGCTTTTTTGTCGGATTTTGTCGAAGAGATATATTTTTTTGTCATCAAAGGGTATTATTTTCCCAAGCAAGCGGAATCTTGTCCCAAAAAGCGGTTGCAGGTCCAGATGTCGGATGCTATGATAATAGGGCAAACGATCGTGCAAGGAGGCACTTATGAGTCCTGCGTCTACCGAACAATTCCTTTTGGAACAATATATCGGGCATCCCGCGTCCCAGCTTCAGGATCTGCGCAAAGCCCTCTACCAAAGCGTCTTTGGCTGCGGACACCTGATCACGGATACCTCTGCCGCCGCAGAAGGTATCCGGAGGGAGGCCGCGGAAGCCGGACCGTGCAGCCGGGAGATTGAAGCACTGGACGGTCCCTGGTCCCGGGTGCATCTGGGCGTTCTGGCAGACGGCCTGACCCCCGAAACGCTATCTCGCATGTTTGCCCGGTCTGCCGCTATGCCCCATGGGGATGCGGATGCCTTGCAGGAAAAGCTGACGGTCCTGCGGCGGCTGATCCACTCCGGCGCTCTGCCCTATTCCCCGGCAGAGGCCGATGCGGAGTTGGATGACTGGCGAAAAAACGGTTTTCCCGCCTGCCGCCACTCCGAGGAATACCGGGCCGCCTACCGTCCAGCTTACCGGGTGCTGCACCGCACTTATGTCCGCCTGCTGCCGCTTCTGGCGGCCATTGACCGGGCCTTGGCGGAAAACCCTCGGGTCCTGCTGGCCATTGAGGGCGGCGCCGCCAGCGGCAAAAGCACTCTGGCAGATCTGCTGACAGCGATTTATCCCGATACGGTGCTGTTCCATGCCGACGATTTCTTCCTCCGTCCGGAGCAACGGACCGCCGCGCGCTACGCCCAGCCCGGCGGCAATCTGGACCGGGAGCGGTTGGAATCGGAGATCCTGGCTCCTATCAGTCGAAACGAAGTTGCCATTTACCGTCCTTTCGACTGCCGCACCCTGTCCCTTCAGGAGCCGGTGACCGTCCTGCCGGGGCGGCTGAATATCGTGGAAGGCAGCTACAGCTTTCACCCGGAATTGGCCCGTTATTACGATCTGTCCGTCTTTTTGGACATTTCCCCGGAAACCCAGCGGAGCCGGATACTGGAGCGCAACGGTCCGGAGTGGGGTCAGCAGTTTTTTGACCGCTGGATCCCTCTGGAGCAGACTTATTTTCACGAAACAGACACTCAGGGCCGCTGCACGCTGGCTTTAAAGGAGGAAACACGATGAAGCTCGTTGTGATCGACGGCCAGAGCGGCCGCACAGGGGCGCTGCTGGTAGAACGGATCCGGGCGGCGGGACTTCCCTTGGAGCTGTTGGCGGTAGGTACCAATGCCATCGCCACTGCCGCCATGATGAAGGCTGGGGCCCAGCGGGGCGCCACCGGAGAAAACCCGGTTCTGGTGGCCTGCCGGGATGCGAACATCATCGCCGGGCCCATCGGCATTCTGATGGCGGACGCCCTCATGGGGGAGATCACCCCTGCTATGGCGGTGGCCGTGGGCCAGAGCCGGGCCCAGAAGGTACTGCTGCCGGTGAATTCCAACTGCGGCAAGATCGTGGTCGGCGTCCGGGACCTGACCCTCTCCCAGATCATGGATGAGGCGGTGGAGGTCCTGCGGGAACTGTGTGGTCTGTCCGCGCAGCCGCTCTGAACAAAGAACGCAAAAAAGTGCCTGAGATTTGAGATCTCAGGCACTTCTATCATCTTTTACACACCGCCGAACCGGAACACCACGCCTACCGCTGCGGAAAGGCCGATGAACACAATGGGATGCCACTTTTTCGTAAGCTTCACCCAGTTAGTCAGCACCAACAGCACCGCCGCCAGCGCCAGACCCATCCAGCTTACCGTACCGTCCCAGGAAAACCGCATAAAAAGAGAATCCGGGACTGCAGTGCTGGTGACGCGCAGAAGCACCTGCAAAACAACGCCGGCACAAGCCGCACCGATCAGGCCGCTGGAGGCGGGCCGCAGGCCGTAAAAGGCGTTCTCCACATAGTTACTGTTCCTGAACTTGGTCAGCATGGCCGCCACGATCAAGATGACGATGATAGAGGGCGTCACCTCACCGATGGTGGCGATGACCGCTCCGGGGATGCCCGCCACGGTGAAGCCCACATAGGTGGCCATGTTGATGCCGATGGGGCCGGGAGTGGACTCGGAGACTGCCAGCATATTCATCAGGTCCGTCTGGCTGTACCAGCCAGTAGCAAGGCCGATGTTTTTCAGGAACGGCACGGTGGCCATACCGCCGCCCACGGCGAACAGCCCCGTCTTGAAAAATTCCCAGAAAAGACGCAGATAGGTCATTTCGCAGCCCTCCCTTCCAGGTTTTTCAGCAAAATCCCCACCACAGCGGAGACCACCACAAACCATACCGGAGAAATATGCAGGAACAAGCTTCCCGCCATGACGATCAGGAAAATGGCCGCCGTCCGCTTATCCACCACAGATTTTTTCAGCAGCTTCAGCACGGCGTTGAAGATCAGGACACACACGCATACCTGGATCCCGGCAAAGGCGTTCTGTACCCAGGCCAAATGGGAGAAATTCGTGATCAATCCCGCCAGGATCGAAATAATGATTAAAGAAGGGAACACAACGCCCAGCGTGGCCACGATGCCTCCTAACCAGCCCCGGTGCTTCTGACCGATAAAGGTGGCGGTATTGACGGCGATGACGCCGGGGGTGCACTGGCCGATGGCAAAGTAATCCATCAGCTCCTCCTCTGTGGCCCAGCCCTTATGCTCCACCACCTCCCGCTGGAGAATGGGCAGCATGGCATATCCTCCGCCGAAGGTCATCACGCCCACCTTGGCAAAGGTTCCGAACAAATCCAGATATTCGTTCATTCAGTTCTCCTCTTTCCAACATCAAATCGGAATTTTATTATACTCTTTCTGAGCAAAAAAACAAGCCCGGCCCCCATGTGATACTTCACAAAGGGACCGGGACAAGGGAGGCCGAAAATCAGGGAAGCTGAATATGCGTCCGCTTCAGGGACCGCCGCAGAGCCACACACAGCGGGGGTGCCAGAATGATGGCCACCGCGCCGTTGAACAGGGAAGCGGGGATCTTCAGAGGCAGAGCCGCCGCCGCCACGGAAGCGGTGAGACCACCCATCAGCAGGCCGTCATACGCAAAGGACTTGAAGAAATAGAGAATGTAGTAAGCCACACAGCCCAGAGCCGCGGAGACGGTGCAGCGCCCGTAAGCAGGCGTCTCCCGGTCCTTCATGGCCAGACCGGCTACCATACCCATAACGCCCTTGGTGAGGAAGGTGATCCAGCACTCCGGAGCGTAGGCCGGGTTGGTCAGGTCATAGATGGCGGAGCCCAAGCCGGAGGCAAAACCGCCCACAGGCCCCAGCAGCAAGCCGGACAGGCAGCACATGATGTTGGCCAGAGTAAAGGAGGTGCGGCCGCCGATGGCGATGGGCATGGTGATTCGCAGATAGTTGCTGACAAACACCAGCGCCGTCATCATGCCCAGCATGGTCAGCTTATTGACATTCTTCTCATTCCGATTCATAAAAAGCACTCCTAAGTTGTTTGTTGAAGCTATCATAGCACGCGATTGACTTTGTGGCAAATGCCAGTTCTCATAAATTTGATAAGGTCAGTTTTGACAAGAGCAGTCCCGCGGCCCAAAAGCCGCGGGACTGCTTTGCTTCACTGTTTATGCCTTGGGTTCTTCGGACTCGAACACGGTCTTGGCGCTGGCCGCCAGACCCGCCAAGCCCTGCAATTCGCTGGGGATGATGATCTTGGTGGCCTTGCCGTCCGCCACCTTGGTCATGGTCTCCAATGCCTTCAGCTTCACCACCTGATCGTTGGGCGCAGCCTCGTTCAGCAGCTTCAGGGCATCCGCCGTGGCCTGCTGGACCTTCATAATGGCCTCACTCTCTGCCTCAGCCGCCAGGATCTTGGCGGTCTTTTCCGCTTCGGCCTCCATGATCTTTGCCTGCTTGGCGGCGTCGGCCCGCAGGATGGCAGACTGCTTCTCGCCCTCCGCCACCAGGATCTGACTCTGCTTCTGGCCCTCGGCCTGAAGGATGGATTCACGGCGCTCCCGCTCCGCCTTCATCTGCTTTTCCATGGCGTTCTGGATCTCTTTGGGCGGGATGATGTTTTTCAGCTCCACCCGGTTAACTTTGATGCCCCAGGGGTCCGTGGCCTCGTCCAGAATGGAGCGCATCCGGGAGTTGATGGTATCACGGCTGGTAAGGGACTGGTCCAGTTCCATATCGCCGATGATGTTTCGCAGGGTAGTGGCCGTCAGATTCTCGATGGCGTTCATGGGGTGCTCCACACCGTAGGTGTAGAGCTTGGGATCGGTGATCTGGAAGTAGATGACCGTGTCGATCTGCATGGTGACGTTATCCTTGGTGATCACAGGCTGGGGGGCAAAGTCCGCCACCTGCTCCTTCAAGCTCACCTTTTTGGCAACGCGCTCGATAAAAGGCACCTTCAGATGCAGGCCCACATTCCAAACGGTGCGGAACGCGCCCAGCCGCTCCACCACATAGGCCCGGGACTGCTGAACAATGACGATATTGCTGACAACCAAAATCAGGAGCAGCGCAACGAGGATAGGAACAATGATCCACTTCATAATGAGTACCTCCACTTTTACAACGGTTTCCAAAGGGCTTGCTGGTTGGCTTCATCTTACCTTATTTTAACCGTCAGCGCAAGCGTCATTTCCGCTTTCGCTCCAAATTGCAAAAAGAAAGAGAAACGCGGACAGTCCAATGGACTGTCCGCGCTCCCCTTTCCAAAACAGAAAGCATGTATAAGAGAAGAGAAAATGGAAATTTACTTTGCAGCAGCCTTCTTCTTGCCGGTGATAGCGTCCATGAAGACAGCGATAGCGCCGTCGCCAGTGACGTTGCAAGCAGTACCGAAGCTATCCTGGGCGATGTACAGAGCGATCATCAAGCCGCACATGGTCTCATCGAAGCCCAGCATGGACTGCAGGATACCCAGAGCAGCCATGACAGCGCCGCCGGGGACGCCGGGGGCAGCAACCATGGTCACGCCCAGCATCAGAATGAAGGGGAACATCTTGCCGAAGCCGATGGACTGATTGGTCATCACCATAACAGCCATAGCGCAGCTGGTCAGGGTGATGGTGGAACCAGACAGGTGAATGGTAGCGCACAGGGGGCACACGAACTCGGCCATACCGTCAGAGACACCGTTATTCTTGGTGCACTGGGTGGTAACAGGGATAGTAGCGGCAGAGGACTGGGTGCCGATAGCGGTGGTGTAAGCGGGCAGCATGTTCTTGATCAGAGCGAAGGGATTCTTCTTGGCAGCGCTGCCGGCCACGGTGTACTGGAACACGATGATGACCCAGTGCAGAACGAGGATCATAGCGAACACCTTGATGAAGGAGCCCATGATCTCCACGATGGTACCGGCATAAGCCAGCTTAGCGAAGATACCGTACACATGGAAGGGCAACAGGGGGATGACGATGTTGCTGACCAGCTTGTCGATGATCTCAGCAAACTCGTTCATCACGGTCTTCATGGTGTTGCCCTTGATGACAGCCATGCCCAGGCCCAGGATGAAGGCCATCAGCAGAGCGGTCATAACGCCCATGATGGCGGGCATCTCAATGGTGAAGTAGCCGGAGAGCACAGTCTCCTCCGCGTTGGCGGCGTTCTCCATGAACATACCGGCGTGGACCATGTGGGGATACAGCAGGGAGGCCACAACGAAGGCCAGAGTGCCGGAGATGATGGTGGAGCCATAAGCCACACCGGTGGTAGCGGCCAGGGTCTTACCAGCGCCGGCGCCCAGGTCAGCAATACCGGGGGCGACGAAGCCAATGATGATCAGAGGGATCACGAAGTTCAGGAAGTTGCCGAAGATGCTGTTGTAGGTAGCGCCGATGCGGATGATGACCTCACCGAAGTCACCCATGCCGGGGGTCACGAAACCGACCACGATACCGAGTACGATGGCGATGACCAGTTTGAGCAACAGGCTCATCTTTTTCTTTTCTTTCATTTCTCTCGTCCGTGTGATCTCACACGGACATCCTCCTTTTCTGATTTTCCTTTTTTCTCTTCTTTTATATCCAGCTGCTGCCGCTTACGCGTCCAGCAGAGAATATCCCTTTGCAGTCAGCTCATCCTTGATCTTCTGCACGTGATCGGCGTTCCGGGTCTCCAGGACCATGGACACCACGCATGCGTTGACCTCAGAGTTGACATCCTCACGCTCGTGATGGATGCGGACCACGTTGGCGCCGGTGCCGCCGACAACATTCAGCAGGTTGGCCAGGCTGCCGGCACGGTCAGCCAGCTTGGTGGTGATGGTAGCGAGACGGCCGCCGTAGGTCAGGCCGCGGGTGATGACGCGGGACAGGGTGGTCACGTCCACGTTGCCGCCGGAAACCACGCACACAGTCTTCTTGGTGGTGTCGACCTTGCCGGACATGCAGGCAGCCACGGGAGTAGCGCCAGCGCCCTCGGCAACAGTCTTCTGGACCTCCAGCAGAGCCAGGATGGCAGCGGCGATCTCATCCTCGCTGACGGTGACGATCTCGTCCACATACTTCTGGCACATCTCGAAAGTCAGGCTGCCGGGAGTCAGCACATGGATGCCGTCAGCCAGAGTCGCGGCATCGGGCACAGTGGTGACCTTACCAGCCTGACGGGAAGCATACATGGAAGCCACAACGCCGGCCTGCACGCCGATGACCTTGCAGGAGGGCTTGAGCTGCTTGATGGCGAAAGCCACACCGGAGATCAGACCGCCGCCGCCGATGGGGACCACGACCTGCTCCACTTCGGGGAGCTGCTCCAGGATCTCCAGACCGATGGTGCCCTGACCGGCAATGACATACGGATCGTTGAAGGGATGCGCGAAGGTGTAGCCGTGCTCCTTGGAGAGACGCTCGGCCTCACGGGCGGCGTCATCGTAAACGCCGGGGACCAGAACCACTTCAGCGCCGTAGTTGCGGGTGGCCTCCACCTTGGAGATGGGAGCGCCCTCGGGCATGCAGATCACGGACTTGATGCCCAGCTTCGTGGCGGACAGAGCAATGCCCTGAGCATGGTTGCCGGCGGAGCAGGCGATGACACCGTGAGAAGCTTCCTCCGGAGTCAGGGAACGGATCTTGTTGTAGGCGCCGCGGATCTTGAAAGCGCCGGTGAGCTGCAGGTTCTCAGACTTGATGTAAATGTTTTCGCCCAGCCGATTGGCATTTTCCAGCGGAGTCTTGCGGGCAATGCCCTTCAAAGACTCCTGGGCTTCCTGAATCATCTGTAAAGTTACCATAATAATCCCCCTATTTGTCTATGATTCAAAAACCACAATTAACTATACTGTCATTGTATGACGGACAGCGTTTGTTTTCAATACACATTTCCGCCAAATGTTCTTTCAATAAACACGCATTTTGCACAATATTGGCCTGATTATGGCCCTTTTTGGTTTCATTTTTGGCAAGAATGGCGTTCACTGGCGGACATCTGTGCATCATATCAAAAAGCAGGGAGGAAAATTCAAGTTACATCGTGCACTTTTTCAAATGCACTTTCTTGATAATGCAGGGAGAATTAGCGGGATTTTAAGGCGGCCGAGCCATCGGCACAGCTGACTGCCGGACAACTCAAGCATGACTGATCCATTATATCAAAAAAACGGCACACTTATGTGTGCCGTTTTTCTGGTGACCCGGCGGGGATTCGAACCCCGGACCCACTGCTTAAAAGGCAGTTGCTCTGCCGACTGAGCTACCGGATCAGAGTAAAACACTTATTACCTATAAATCACTGGCCGAGAGGCCGTATTCATGGTCAATGGCAGGGACGGCTGGACTCGAACCAGCGAATGAGGGAGTCAAAGTCCCTTGCCTTACCACTTGGCTACGCCCCTAAGTGGAAAAAAGAAGGGACCGGGGATACCCCGGCCCCCTCATGTCTGGGGTGGGTGATGGGACTCGAACCCACAACACCTGGAACCACAATCCAGTGCTCTGCCAATTGAACTACACCCACCACATATAAAAACCGATCAAGCCGACGCCGCCCAGAGAGCTGGTACGCCAGGAGGGACTCGAACCCCCGGCCCACTGCTTAGAAGGCAGTTGCTCTATCCAGCTGAGCTACTGGCGCAAATCTGGAGCAGGTGACGGGAATCGAACCCGCATCCCCAGCTTGGAAGGCTGGTGCCCTGACCATTGTGCTACACCTGCATTGCCCTCCGAGTAAATCGTCAGCTTGGTAAGGATACCACGGAAAGGCTTGATTGTCAAGCACTTGTTGGCAATTTCTTGTGATATTTGAAAGAATTATTCAGCCAGAGAAACGATAAACATTGCTTATGGGTTGGATAGAGGACATTACACACAGCGTTTCATTCAGCTGCTACCGGCTGTCGCAGGCTGCGTTTGGTTGCCAAAAGTTGCCACGAGAAGCGCTGCCGGTTTAGAATTATGCAAACTGATTTTGATGGCGGTTTGGCTGACAGACACAGCCTAAACGAAGCGAGAAAATCAAGCGGGCTGTCAGCCCGTTAGAACTGCCGCAGTCCATGATCCTCCCCCGTCTCTCTTTCGCAGACATCTGTTTTTGTTACGAGCAACAGTAAAGTATGCTATACTACATTATTATATTATATCGGATAAGACATCCGCAGCCACGGTATTCTTTTGGAAGGGGTGGGGCTGATATGAAAAAGAGGATCATTCTGTGTCTGCTGGCGCTGGCGCTGCTGTCCGTGATGACAGGGTGCGGAAAGAAAAAGGACGCGGACCCGCTGACCGTGACGCTGTGGCATGTCTACGGCGGCGAGGTGGATTCCCCTCTGAACGGTTTGATTGAGCAGTTCAACAGCACCATCGGCGCGGAACAGAACATCCGGGTAAAGGTAGAGCTGGTCAGCAACAGCGGCAGCATTCATAAAAGCGTGCTGGCCGCCGCCAACAGTGACCCAGGCGCCCCTTCCCTGCCGGATATGTTCGTGTCCTACCCCAAAACGGTGCTGGCTCTCCCGGATCAGGACATGATCGTGGACTACCGGGACTATTTCAGTCCGGAGGAACTGGAAACATTTATCCCCGCCTTTGTGGAGGAGGGACAGATCGGCGGGCGGCAGGCCATTCTGCCCCTGGCCAAATCCACTGAGGTACTGTTCGTCAACCGGACGCTGTTTGACCGCTGGGCAGCCACCTCTGGGGCCAGTTATGACGATCTGACCACCTAGGAAGGCATCTACGCCTTAGCGGAGCGGTATGCCGCGGATACTGGGAAGTGCTTTCTTGTCAACGACTATCACTTCAACTACTTTCAGGTAGGGGTGGAGTCGCTGGGGGAGAATTTTTTCCAAAATGACGGTGTCCGCTTCGGCCCAGCCTTTGAGCGGGCATGGGAGCCTTACGCCCACGCGGCGCTGGAGGGCGGTGTGTGGTTACAGGACGGCTACGCCACGGAATCTCTCCGCACCGGCGATACCATTGTCTCCGTAGCGTCCTCTGCCAGTGTACTCTATTACTCCGACACGGTGACTTACCCTGACAACACCTCGGAGCAGGTGTCTATCACCTCCATGCCCTACCTGGTGTTTGACGGCGGCGAAAAACTGGTCATGCAGCGGGGCGTGGGAATGTGCACGACAAAATCCACCCCGGAGCGGGAAAAAGCGTGTATTACCTTTCTTAAATGGCTGACGTCGCCGGAGCGAAACGTGGAATTTGTCACCAGCCTCGGCTATATGCCGGTGACGCAGGAGGCATTTGATGCCTACCTTCCCACCGCTGTGGAGCAGCTCAGCAACCCCATGTATGTCTCTCTGTATGAGACCTATCTCAAGATGCGGGAATCCTACGCCTTCTATTACGCACCGCAGATGGAGAACTATCTGGACCTGGAAACACGGTTTGAAAATCTGTCACGACTGAAGCTGATGGCCAGCCGCGCCCAATATCAGGAGGGCGCCGGTACGGCGGAGGAGTTGGTTTGGGACACGCTGGACAGCTTTAAGTTAGATTACGGTACATAAGAGAGGGAGCGCCAATGCGGCCAATCAGGGAAGCAATTCAAAAAAAGCGTGCAGCCGGTTCCAGTATGGGGCTGCGGCTGCTGCTGTACTGGTTCACCATGGTGCTGCTGCTGATGGCGGCGATTTTGTCTACCCTGATGGCCACCGGCGTACTGTCCCATCCCGCGCATCAGCTGTCCGGAACGCTGGATATTCAGCAGAGGAACACTTACGCCGCTCTGGACTCCCAGATGGACGCACTGACAGCGCAAAGCATGGCTATGTCGGAAAAGCTGGGAAAAGAGCTGGACGCTTTTCTTGCCGCCAAGGGCATCGCCTTTGACGAGCTGAACAACAATCCGGATACCATTGCGGAGTTGGAAAAGCGCCTGTATACGCCTTTAAGCAACACTCTGGGCGCAGCCTCGTGCAGTGGGATCTTCTTCGGTCTGAATGTCACCGCCAACACCTCTCTGCCAAATGCAGAGGATTTCCGGGCGGGGTTATACCTCCGCTATTCCGGCTTACAGCCAACGGTAGCCTCAGAGCAGGATGTGATCTGCTTCCGGGGTGCGGCGGAAACGGCCCGGAGCTTGCAGCTTCAAATGCACAACCGCTGGAATCCGGAGCTGAACGCCGCTCTGATCCCCGGCAGCGATCAGGTCACCGCCTATCAGGGGTCCCGGCTGGCAGATGGCTGCCTGTGGACAAAACGCACAGAGCTGCCGGACACCTGGGAGCAGGTCATGCTGCTGTGCGTACCCATTTTGGATGGCGGCGGTACCGTAAGGGGATTTTGCGGTGCGGAGATCAGCGATCTTTATTTCAGTCTTTCCCATAATATAGTCCCCAGCGCCTTCGGCAATATACTGACGCTGGCAGCCCCCATAGACGGCGACAGCCTGCTTCTCTCCGGGGCCATGCTGGGTGCCGCTGACGGCTCCCGCCTGACGGCCAACGGCATTCTGCACATCAGCGACGGAAAATACTACACCACTTACAGCGATGGGAAGAACACCTATCTGGGGCGGCACCAGCTTCTGGATTCTGCCACGTGGGACGGCATCCCCCTTGCCGCTGTGACGTTAGTGCCGGACGGGACCTTCCGCAGCTATGAAAAGGGGTCCCAGATCGCATGGTTCCTGTGAGCGGTTCTCTTTCTGCTGGCCATGCTGGTAGTGGCAACGGTGCTGTCCCGCCAATTCATAAAGCCCATCAATAAAAGTCTGGCGGCAGTCCGGGGCGGTGCAGAGATGGTCGCTTCCGGTATCCCGGAGATCGACGAGCTGCTTGCCGCCATCCGTGATCGGCCAACGGGAACGCTGCCGCCGGATGTGGAGGCACGGCTGCGGGGCTTTGCAGAGTGGGCCAGTACGCTGACCGGCACGGAACGTACCATCCTGCAATATTATATGGACGGCTATACCGTTAAGGATATCCCGGAGCTGGCGTGTATCAGCGCCAGTACGGTCAAGACCCACAACCGTAACCTCTACCGCAAGCTGGAGGTGGACTCCTTTGACGAGCTGAAGGTATATATCGAATTGTTTGCAAGCTGCGGCCGCAGCAGTGAACTGCTGAACAAGTAAATATTTTAATGAGCAGAGTGCACAATCCGATTTGCAGCGGGTTGTGCACTCTGTCTGCGCCTAAGGGTGATTTTTGAGTTTCCAGGCAAAATTCACCCTTATCGAGGAGATCCCAAAACCTACTATAACTGTTTGGATCAACTATGCAAACGCGTAAAAAATGTGAAGGAGCAGACCGCAGGTACGGTCTTGCACACCGACCAAGGCGCAGTCTACTCCTCCAGAGCTTTCTCAAGGACTCATTCTAATTGTAACATAATTCGCTCAATGTCAAGAGCCGGAACACCTACGGACAACCCAATTATCGAATCTCTGAACGGATGGATGAAGGCCGAATTGATTCTGGATTTTGGTATCAGTAAAGTTTCCAGCCTCAAAAAGACACTGGATCAATATGTCCTATACTTTAACTCCGAACATTTTGCCGCTGCCTTGGATTACAAAACCCCAATCCAGTACAGAACTGAATTGGGGTTCTGATGCTATGACTTTTTATTCGTGTCTACTTTTACTTGACAGATGCACTTCGTAAAGAAGCCTCCCCCTTTTGGTTTTTCACATTCCATTCGTTATCCTGTTAAACAAGACAGAGCGGCTGCAAACCGAAGTTTGCAGCCGCTCTGTCTTAATAATAAGCATAATAAGCATTTGAACGTCTGTGTTTGAGATGTTTCACGCCTTGGATTCGTCAATATAGCTGTACAGAGTGTACTTGGAGATGCCGAAGAACTTGCATACCCGGTCGCCGCTCTTGGTGATGAGGAAGGCTCCGGTCTCATTGAGAAACTGCACCGCCTTGACCTTATCCTCCTTGTTCATCAGGGCCACTGGCTTACCCACCACCTTCACGCTCTGCTCGATCAGCTCATCCAGCAGGTCAGAGACATTCCGGGCAATCGGCTCCGGCTCCTTCTCGTCCTTTTCAGTGGCGGTAAACTGCTTGATCGCATTCTCCATGGCCAGCATCAGTGTGATATCGTAGTTGATGCCGAAGATGCCAATGGGGGCACCGTCATCATCTCGGATATAGATGGTGGTGGATTTCAGGATCTTCCCATCCTTGGTCCGGGTCAGGTAGGACAGGTGATCGTGGAGCTGTTCGGGGTTCCCCCGCAGGGCTTCCAGAACCACATGAGAGGGCCCGTCCCCCGCCTTGCGTCCGGTGACGTGTCCGTTTTCAATGGCAACGATGGACCGTTCCGGGTCATTGGTGGCAAGATCGTGGACCACCACCTCGCAGTTGGGGCCGAATTGACTGGCGATCCCCTTTGCCAGCGTCAAGAGAAATTGCAGCGTAGATGCATTCGGCACGTAAATGCCCTCCTTTTCCGGTCCGCGGCAGAAACGCCCCGAAAAGAGCGGGGCAAACCATGGAATACACGGTCCGATCCGTTGCCGCTGACAGACCTGCTATGATTATTCCATTATTGTATCATAATTTTAGTGAGTTTCAACCATTTTTTTGAGACCTAAAAATTTTTAATTTTCTCATTAAAGTGTATGGGCCGTCAAGCAGATTGCAGCAGGAGCGATATATCTGAAAACAAGTCAGATCTCCCTCCACTCACGAAGTGGCCTTCCGTAAAAAGCAAGGGCACTTCCAAACCTTCCATGCATGGAAAGCCGGGGAAATATCCCTGCTGCGGAGGCCCGATTTTTGGAAAAAACAGCCTTGCGCACAGGTTCCGCAAGAGGAATCAAAAAAAGTTTTAGCTTTACAGCATTTTTTTGAGTTTTTCTGCTTGACAACCGAAGAACACATGCTATGATGGTCTCAGAAAGCTAAATAAATTTTGCCATGAAGTAAAAAGATTTTGGAGGCGAGTATTCCATGAAAGATCAGCTCAAATGGGTCCTCAATCATATGCCGAAGAGTGACGATCAGCATCTGGATGTGATGTCCCTGCCCAATGTGGCCAAGGCCCGCTCCTTCCACGGGTCCTTCCCCCAGTACTCCATCACCCCTCTGGCGCAGCTGGACGGTATGGCCAAGTATCTGGGGCTGGCGGGTGTGTATGTGAAGGATGAGTCCTACCGGTTTGGTCTCAACGCCTTCAAGGTGCTGGGCGGCTCCTTCGCCATGGCCCGGTACATCGCCGGCGAGATGGGCCGGGACGTGTCCGAAATGAATTACAACTACCTGACCAGCGAAGCCTTCCGTAAGGAATTCGGTCAGGCCACTTTCTTCACCGCCACCGATGGCAACCATGGCCGCGGCGTGGCTTGGGCAGCCAACAAACTGGGCCAGAAGTCTGTGGTGCACATGCCCAAGGGCAGCAGCAAGTCCCGCTTTGACAATATCGCCAAGGAGGGCGCCAAGGTCACCATCGAGGAGGTCAACTACGATGACTGTGTGCGTATGGCTGCCGCGGAAGCCGCACAGACGGAACACGGCGTCATCGTGCAGGATACCGCCTGGGACGGCTACGAGGAGATCCCCTCCTGGATCATGCAGGGCTACGGCACCATGGCTAATGAGGCCGCCGACCAGCTTCGTCAGTGCAGCGTAAACCGTCCCACCCACGTGTTCGTCCAGGCCGGCGTCGGCTCTCTGGCCGGTGCGGTGGTGGGCTACTTCGCAAACCTGTTCCCCAACGATCCCCCCAAGTTCGTGGTAATGGAGGCCGAGGCGGCTGACTGCCTGTATCAGGGCGCGCTGGCCAATGACGGCAAGCCCCGCATCGTCACCGGTGATCTGAAAACCATCATGGCCGGTCTGGCCTGCGGCGAACCCAACACGATCTCCTGGGACATTCTGCGGAACCATGTGTCCGCCTTCATCTCCTGCCCCGATTGGGTCAGCGCCAAGGGTATGCGGATGCTGAGTTCCCCCGTCAAGGGCGATCCCCGCGTGGTGTCCGGCGAATCCGGCGCCGTGGGCATGGGTGTTCTGGACGCCATCATGTGCGATGACACCTACAAGGAACTGCGGGACGCTTTGGAACTGGACCGGCACAGCCGGGTGCTCATGTTCTCCACTGAGGGCAACACCGATCCCGAAAAGTATCGCCGGGTGGTGTGGGATGGCGAGTATCCCACCGATGACACCCCGCAGAAGCCCTGCTGAACGCACGGTCCAGAAGCGAACCCGATCAAAATTTGAGAAATAAAATTGGAGATTACTACCATGGATTTTGAGAAGATCAAAGCAGCTGCTCAGGCTTATCAGGCCGATATGACCCGCTTCCTGCGGGACATGATCTCCCACCCCAGCGAAAGCTGCGAGGAGCGTGAGGTCGTTCACTGCATCAAGGCCGAGATGGAAAAGCTGGGCTATGACAAGGTGGAGATCGACGGTCTTGGCAATGTCATCGGCTGGATGGGTGACGGCGACAAGATCATCGCCATCGACTCCCACATCGACACCGTGGGCGTGGGCAACATCGACAACTGGACCCATGACCCCTACCAGGGCTACGAGGATGATCAGGTCATCTATGGCCGCGGTGGCTCCGACCAGGAGGGCGGTATGGCCTCTGCCACTTACGGCGCCAAGATCATGAAGGATCTGGGCCTGATCCCTGCCGGTTATAAGATCATGGTGGTGGGTTCCGTTCAGGAAGAGGACTGCGACGGTATGTGCTGGCAGTACATCGTCAACAAGTACTTCCCCGCCAACGGCATCAAAAAGGAGCAGGTGGAATTCGTTATCTCCACCGAGCCCACCGACGGCGGCATCTACCGCGGCCACCGCGGCCGCATGGAGATCCGTGTGGACGTGAAGGGCGTTTCCTGCCACGGCTCTGCACCCGAGCGTGGTGACAACGCCATTTACAAGATGGCCGACATTCTTCAGGAAGTCCGCGCGCTCAACGAGAACGGTGACGGCCCCTCCAACGAGATCAAGGGCCTCGTGAAGATGCTGAATCCCGCATTCAACCCCGAGCATTACGAGGACGCTCAGTTCCTTGGCCGGGGCACCTGCACCACCTCCCAGATCTTCTACACCTCTCCCTCCCGTTGCGCTGTGGCTGACTCCTGCTCCATCTCCATCGACCGCCGCATGACTGCCGGTGAGACCTGGGACTCCTGTCTGGAGGAGATCCGCCAGTTGCCCAGCGTAAAGAAGTACGGTGACGATGTGAAGGTCTCCATGTATATGTATGACCGGCCCTCCTGGACCGGCGAGGTCTACGAGACCGAGTGCTACTTCCCCACCTGGATCAACAAAGAAAGCGCCGCCCACGTGCAGGCTCTGGTGGATGCCCACCACGCGCTGTACGGTGAGGAGCGCATTGGCCCCGACGGCGCAATGCACCTGCGTCATCGTCCCCTGATCGACAAGTGGACCTTCTCCACCAATGGCGTAGCCATTCAGGGACGTTACGGCATCCCCTGCGTTGGCTTCGGCCCCGGTGCGGAATCTCAGGCCCACGCCCCCAATGAGATCACCTGGAAGCAGGATCTTGTGACCTGCGCTGCCCTGTACGCCGCCGTGCCCGGTCTGTACAAAGAGGAGAACAAGACTGCCGATGTTTCCCAGTTCCGGGCCGGCAAGACCAACAACGACATTCAGTAATTCGCACAGAAACCGTTTCAGACCTTTTCTCACAAATTACAAAATATAGATTTATAAAGGAGCCAATTATCATGGACGCTACTCTGCAGAAATATATCGACAAGCTGAACGCCCTGAACTTCAAAGAGATGTACGAGGGTGACTTCTTCCTGACCTGGGACAAGTCCGATGACGAGCTGGAAGCCGTCTTTACCGTGGCGGATGCCCTGCGTTATATGCGCGAGAACAACATCTCCACCAAGATTTTCGAGTCCGGTCTGGGTATCTCTCTGTTCCGGGACAACTCTACCCGCACCCGTTTCTCCTTCGCCTCCGCCTGCAACCTGCTGGGCCTGGAGGTCCAGGATCTGGACGAGGGCAAGAGCCAGATCGCTCACGGCGAGACCGTCCGCGAGACTGCCAACATGATCTCCTTCATGGCCGACGTCATCGGCATCCGTGACGATATGTACATCGGCAAGGGCCACACCTATCAGAAGGAAGTGGCTGAGGCCGTGACTCAGGGCCACAAGGACGGTGTTCTGGAGCAGAAGCCCACCCTGATCAACCTGCAGTGCGATATCGACCACCCCACCCAGTGCATGGCCGACATGCTGCACATCATTCACCACTTCGGCGGCGTGGAGAACCTGAGGGGCAAGAAGATCGCTATGACCTGGGCTTACAGCCCCTCCTACGGCAAGCCCCTCTCCGTGCCTCAGGGCGTCATCGGCCTGATGAGCCGTTTCGGCATGGACGTGGTGCTGGCTCACCCCGAGGGATACGAGGTCATGCCCGAGGTGGAGGAGGTCGCCAAGGCCAACGCCGCCAAGACCGGCGGTTCCTTCACCAAGACCAACTCCATGGCCGAGGCCTTCAAGGACGCTGATATCGTCTATCCCAAGAGCTGGGCTCCCTTCGCCGCTATGGAGAAGCGCACTAATCTGTACGCTGAGGGCGACGCCGACGGCATCAAGGCTCTGGAGAAGGAACTGCTGGCCCAGAACGCCGATCACAAGGACTGGTGCTGCACCGAAGAGCTGATGAAGACCACCAAGGACGGCAAGGCCCTGTATCTCCACTGCCTCCCTGCCGACATCAACGATGTTTCCTGCAAGGACGGCGAGGTTGAGGCCTCCGTGTTCGACCGTTACCGCACGCCCCTGTATAAGGAGGCTTCCTACAAGCCCTACATCATCGCCGCTATGATCTTCCTGGCTAAGGTGAAAGATCCCCAGGCCACTCTGAAGGCTCTGGAGGAGCGCGGGATCGCCCGTTGGTTCCAGAAGTAAATCTTCTCAGAACACGCTGAATTTTACAGGCTTTCCGCCTGACATCCCTTTTCCATTCCGGAGGCCCGTCTGCATAGGTCAACCTGCCTGTATCTGTGCGGACGGGCTCCATCATTTTCACCGGCGGCCATGACAGCCGTCTCATCGGCACCCCCACAACACGGGGCATCTATTGCCGTTTTTGCTCTAAAATGTATAGATTCTAAACAAATTGAGGTGTTTTTCATGGGTAAGCGTATTGTAATCGCGCTGGGCGGCAATGCTCTGGGCAGCAATCTCCCTGAGCAGATGATCGCCGTGAAGCAGACTGCCAAGGCTATCGTCGATCTGATCGAAGAAGGACACGAGGTCATCATCGCCCACGGAAACGGCCCTCAGGTGGGCATGATCCAGAAGGCCATGGCCGAGTTGACCCGCTCCGAGCCGGAGAAGTACATTCCCTGTCCTCTGTCCGTATGCGTGGCCATGAGCCAGGGCTACATTGGTTATGACCTGCAAAACGCGCTGCGGGAAGAACTGCTGGACCGGGGCATCCAAAAGGGTGTAGCCACCGTGCTTACTCAGGTTGAGGTGGACCCGAATGATGAGGCGTTCCACAACCCCACCAAACCCATCGGTGCTTTCATGACCAAGGAAGAAGCTGACAAGATGGTAGCCGAACGCGGCTACAACGTCATCGAAGATGCCGGCCGGGGCTACCGCCGGGTGGTCGCCTCTCCCAGACCTCAGTCGATCATTGAGATCCAGTCCATCCGGGATATGGTGGAGGCCGGTCTGGTGGTTGTGGCCTGCGGCGGCGGCGGAATTCCCGTCTACAAGACTGAGGGGCACCATCTGAAGGGCGCCGCCGCTGTTATCGACAAGGACTTCGCATCCTGCGTACTGGCTCAGCAGGTGGAAGCCGACACCCTTATCATCCTCACTGCCGTAGAAAAGGTTGCCATCAACTTCGGCAAGCCTGATGAAAAGTGGCTGGATTCCCTGACTCCTGACGAGGCCCGCAAGTACATCGGTGAGGGGCACTTTGCCCCCGGTTCCATGCTGCCCAAGGTGGAGGCCGCCGTGGAGTTTGCCGAAAGTGCCCCCGGCCGCTCCGCCCTCATCACGCTGCTGGAAAAGGCCAAGGACGGCGTGGCCGGTAAAACCGGAACCGCTATCCACCAATAAATCGCAAAACCGAGGCTGTTGCAGCAACAGCCTCGGTTTTTATCAAAAACTGCGGGCACTTCTGTTCAATTTCGTCCCGAAATTCCTTTTGCCAAAATTTTGTGTTAATACTTGTATTTCCCTGTTTATGCGGCTATAATACAAATCAGAGATGTTGAGAGAAGCGTATGACGGGAGCGTCATGCGCTTTTATTATTACGTGTAAGGAGAGAATCATATGAAACGCCCACTTTTGCTTGCGCACCGCGGTTTTTCCGGCAATTACCCGGAGAACAGCCCTCTGGCGTTCCGGATGGCAGTGGAAAAGACCGCTGCCGACGGCTTTGAAAGCGACGTCCACATCACCAAAGACGGCAAGCTGGTGATTTTTCATGATGCCTCTGTGGAGCGCACCTCCAACGGCACCGGCTTCATCAAGAACATGACCTATGATGAGCTGCTCTCACTGGATATCGGTGCTTGGAAGTCTCCGGAATTTGCAGGTCAGCATATCTGGACCCTCAGCCAGCTGCTGGACTTCTGTAAGGAGACCAAGATGCTGCTGAACATGGAACTGAAAAACTACGAGGTGTTTTACGAGAACCTGGAGCAACGGGTGATCGACGAAATCTGCAAACGCCAGATGCAGGAGCGGGTGTTCGTTTCCTCCTTCAACCATATCTCCATGCAGCATTTCAAGGAGCTGTGCCCGGACATTGAAACCGGCCTTCTGTATGATAAGCCCTATCTGGACATGGAACATTATGTCCAGCGCTCCAATGCCGACAATATGCATCCCCGGTATATGCTTCTGCAATATCAGCCGGAGCTGATGGAACTGTTCCACGGCCGGGGCATGAAGGTCAACACCTGGACGGTAAATGACGAGGAGAACATGAAAGATATGATCGCCCGGGGCGTAGACTGCATCATCTCCAACCACCCCGATGTGCTGTGCCGCGTAGCGGATGATGTCTGCGACTGAAAAACACTCCCGCATTGCATTTTGCAATGCGGGAGCTCTTCTTGATCCCAGATTTATCTTTATAACGAAAAACACCTGAAATCCGAACGATTTCAGGTGTTGTTCTGGAGCTGCTGACCAGATTTGAACTGGTGACCTCATCCTTACCAAGAGATTTTTGGCGTTTTTTATAATAATTTCCGTTTGTTTTTAGTCGTTTCTATTCCGAACAACATCGTTTCCAGAACTTTCGCGAAGTGCAGTCTCCGTTGTTTCCACGCTTGTCTGTGGTGAAACTGTGGTCAACCAGCGATTTGTGTAGACAGTGCCTGCGCAAATCGCATCGACTCAGCGTCACAGATAACACCGCAGTTTCTTCGAAAGTCGATATAGTCATCAGGAGGTTGGTATCACAATTTGATACCAACCTCTTTGCCAAAACAGGCGTAATAGCCCATTCATATTTTGGGCCGCTGTAATCAATAAGAGTTAGTTCTCCATCACAGAATTCTCCGCCGACTGCTCCAACATGAGGAAACGATCAAAGTCGCTCTCGTAGAGTCGATCCTGAATAATTCGATATTTCTCAAGCTCTGTTTCGGCATGAAGCTTTGCCTGCTCCGCGCTGATTTTACCGGGTCCCGTCAGCAGTTCGTTTCCGTTAAACTCCAAGAACCCGTCCAGACGCTTCGCCCAATCCTCCATACTCATAGGAATTTTGCGTTCAGCCTGAAGCTCGGCATAGTCCAAATAGAGAGACACGATCCGTTCCAGATATGACATTTCCTTTTCGCTCAAATAGTTCTTGGCTACGGTCACATCAGCCTTTACGATTTTTCCGTCTGGTGCATTTTCCCAGGTTGCCAGCCCCATGTGTTCCTTCGCCGCATCAGCCCGCTCCACGATCAACTCTGCCGCTGTGTGGCGATGAACGGCATAATGCAGCTTGTTCTGCACGGTCTGGAAAAACAGACGAGTGGTCCTTGCATCCTTGTCGTAGTCGAAATCTGTAGCGTAGAAGTCCGTGACCTTTTGATCGAATTTCCGCTCAGCCAGCCGGATTTCACGGATGTACTGGAGCTGACGCTCAAAGTATTCATCTGTGAACATATGTCCTTTTTTCAGGCGTTCCTTATCCATGGTCCAGCCTTGGATGGTATGGTCTTTCACGATCTGCCTCGCCCATTTGCGAAACTACACCGCACGGGGATTATTGGCCTTAAATCCAACAGCGATGATCATTTGAAGCGTGTAATGCTTCAGTTCTCTCGTTGGTGTCGATGCGCAGATACCGGCAGCCATGCTCCCGGGCGTACTGCTCGTAAAATGCGGCGAAGGCGCGGCCAAGGCCCCGTTTTCCGGCCTGCGAATCGACGGCCAGCGTGTGCAGGACCATGATCTGGTCATCCGGCGCGTCGTACTGCCACGGAGCGCCCGCGTAAACGTCCGCCTGAAGCCGGTTGAAGATGCCGGTGCCCACCACGGCGCCGTCCGCCTCCTCCACGAACAGGTCGCCCCGCTCCAGCGCCGCCTCAGCGGTGGAGCGCACGGGGTACACGCCCCGCACCCAGCCCACCTGCGCGGGGCCGGCCTCCTCTGTGTCGTGGACGTGCTCATAGACCCGGACCACGGCATCCAGATCTGCGGCATCGGCCTTCCGAATGGTGATCTCCATGAAAAACACTCCTTTGCGTCTTTGCGTCGGCCCGGCGGCGCTCCGCCGGTCACTGGCAGCGCTTCTGATACTCCGATGGGGACATCCCCACGCTTTTTTTGAACGCGCTGCTGAAATAGGTGATGTCCCGGTAGCCCACGGACTCCGCCACCTCGTAGACCTTTACGCGGCAGTCCCGCAGAAGCTCCGTGGCCTTGTGCATCCGGTAGTTGGTGAGATAGGCCGAGAGCGTGTAGGACGTCTCCTTCTTGAAAACATGGCTCAGATGCCCGTCGCTGACGCCCAGACTGCGGGCCACGGACGAGACGCTGATATCCGGGTCGTTGTAATGCTCGGAAAGATAGGTCAGCGCCTCCCGGACGTATTTGCTCTTTTCCGGCCCCTGCCCCTCCGGCAGGACCGGGGCGGCGGGAGCCGCCGGGGCTGCGGCCTGGGCGCGGCTGCGGATGCGGGCGATGGTCTCCTCCAGCTCCCCGTCGTGAAAGGGCTTGAGCAGGTAGTCCGCAGCGCCCAGCTTCAGCGCCGACTGGGCGTAGGAAAAGTCGCTGTACGCGGTGAGAAAGACCACGTGGGCCCGGTTCCCCTCCTTCCGCAGGCGGCGGAGCATCTCGATGCCGTCCAGCTTGGGCATGCGGATGTCGGTGACGATCAGGTCCGGGCGGTAGCGGCGGATGACCTCCAGCCCCTCCTCGCCGTTGGCGGCCTCGCCCACCACGGCGCAGCCCGCCCCGGCCCAGTCCACCGTCAGCACGATACCCTTGCGGACCAGCTCCTCGTCCTCCACGACGACGACCTTCAGCATGGCGGTTCCTCTCCTTTCCTGAAAACCGGAAGTGTGATGCGGATGCACGCGCCCTCGCCCTGCACGGGGACGAAGCGGACGCCCCGGTCCGGTCCGTACCGGATGCGCAGGATGGCGTCCACATTGTGCAGGCCGAAGTGCCCGCCGGGCCGGGGCGCGCCGTCCCGATACTGGGCCAGGACCTCCTCCGGCACGCCGCAGCCATTGTCCCGGACGGTGAGGATCAGGTCCTCCTCCGTGCGGTAGGCGCTGATGCGGATCTCGCCGCCGGAGCGGTCCCGGAAGCCGTGCAGAATGGCGTTTTCCACCAGCGGCTGGAGCATCAGCTTCGGCACCGGCACGTCCCGCAGCGGCTCGTCCACCTCCACCGTCAGGGCGAACGCGCCGGAAAAGCGGATGTTCTGGATCTCCACGTACCGCTCCACAAGGCGCAGCTCCTGCCGCAGAGGGACCAGCTCATCGGCGGAGATGCTGCTGCGCAGGATGTCGGCAAGGTCGGCGGAGATGGTGGCGATCTCCGGGGCCTGATGGATCTTGCCCATCCACTTGATGGTGTCCAGCGTGTTGTACAGGAAGTGGGGGTTGAGCTGGTTTTTGAGGTTGCGCAGCTCCATGTCCTTGCGCTCGGTGATTATCCGCTCGTTGAGCTTCTCTATCCTTGTCCAGCGCAAGCCCATCTTCAACGCCACGCTCAAGCCGAGGGTGAGAATAAGCATCACGTAGTCGCGCATCATAATGCTGACGATAAACAGTCCTCCGCCGTGGTGTCCGCGACGGTGTGGCGGCGGCGCAACTCCCAGCAGCTTGTCGATGACGATGTGGGAGTAGCTGCCCGCCACAACCATCAGCGCGGCAAACAGCGCCGCCACGACAAGGTAGAGCCACGTGCGCTTTTTGAACAGCAGCCGGTCAATGAGGATGAAGTAGTTGACGTAGAACGTGATGATGTACATCACCGTGTGGATGTAGATGTCGAAACGGCGCGGCCCGAATTTAGCCCGTTGTCCCATGGCGGCGGTGAAAATCACCTCCGGAAGGATAAACACGATGGTCAGCACGATGACGTGTGTCATCAGGCCGAGTATCGTGCTGCGCTTTGTGGTGGGAATGCTATTCATATCTCAATGCTTCTATAGGGTCAAGATTCGCCGCCTTGCGCGCCGGATACCATCCGAAAAACACTCCAGTGACCGTGCACACAAGGAATGACAAAACTACAGAATAAATTTGAATTGTCACAGGCCAGTTCAATAAAAATTTCACCGACAGCGACGCTGCCGCGCCAAGCACCACGCCGATGACGCCTCCGGCTACGCTGATGATTATCGACTCGATGAGAAACTGCGTCATGATGTCGCGTCCGCGCGCGCCGATGCTCATGCGCAGGCCAATCTCGCGCGTGCGCTCGGTCACCGACACAAGCATGATGTTCATAATGCCGATGCCGCCCACGAGAAGCGAGATGCCTGCCACGCAGGCGAGCAGCAGCGTCATCATGTCGCTGGTGGAGTTGAGCATCTCGCTCAATTCTTGCTGTGAACGGATGTCGTAGTCCTCTTCGTCCACACTCTTGATTTTGTGGTTGCGGTTGAGGATTTTCTCAATCTCGTCGGTAGCCTGGTCGGTGGCCGCCTCGGTGAGGGCGGAGGCAAAGATGCCTTGTATGTAGTCGATGGCGAGGATGCGCTTCATCACGGTGGTGTAGGGCGCAAGCACAATGTCGTCCTGGTCCTGACCCATGCTGTTGTAGCCTTTCGACTCCAGCACACCGATGATTGTCAGCGGGATAGAGTTGAACCTGATTACGCGGCCCATGGGGTTGCCTCCGTCGGGAAACAACTTGTCGACCACCGTCTTGCCCACCACGCACACTTTGGAGGCGCGCTTGATGTCGAGGTCGGAAAACGCCATACCGTCCTTCACCTTCAGTTTGCGGATTTCAAGATAGTCGGCATTGACGCCCTCCACCTTCGACGGGTAGTTGTTGGCGCCGCAGATAAATTGTCCCTGGCTGCTTACCATCGGCGACACCGCGGCAACGAATTTTGCCTCGTCGCGGATGTTCTCGAAGTCGACGGGCTTCATCGACTGCATGTCGTCGCTGCTCTGCTGCACGCCGCCGCGCTCCATGTTGCCGGGAAAAATCATTATCATGTTGCTTCCCATCTCTGAAATCTGCTTCTTGATGCTGTCTTTCGAGCCTTGTCCGATGGCGAGCATCGTGATTACGGAAGCCACTCCGATGATGATGCCGAGCATCGTCAGGAAGCACCGCATCTTGTTGTTGTTTAACGCTTTGAGTGCTATTTTGAATAGATTTCCAATCTTCATCTTGTCAGTCGTTGATTACGGGTAGTGATTTATAGACCTCCTCAGCCGATTTGGGGTTGGGATTGCGCTGAAATTCATGATCGGTGCGGTGAAAAAGCGCACCACGGCTTTCCTGTTGTCAGACTTCATCGACAACCACGACTACACCCAAGCCTTGAGCATCTGCAGCAACAAGCACGACCTGACGGCGCTTCAAGTCTACGACAAACGCGACACAACGCTGCCGCGTGTCGGGCTCGTCAAGCTTCGCGACGCAGAGACCGGCGGCACAAAATGGGTAAACACCAGTTCGAAGAAGGTGCGCAGCGCATATGAACGCTGGTGGTACGGACACCAACAGACTCTTACCGACGCATTCGTCAAGAGCAAGGTAGACTATGCCACTATCGCCACCGACGAGGACTATGTGAAAGCCCTTATGGGTATGTTTAAGAAAAGAGGACATAGATAAATTCAAATGAAGATATCAACGAAAATAGCGGCAACAGTCATAGCCCTCTGCTGCGCGGCTACAGCGGCGGCTGCCCCCGCGACCATACGGTCGTCAATCGACTCCACCACAATGACGATGGGCAACAAGACGATGATCCGTGTGGCTGTGGTGAAAGACAAATCGCAGGCCGGACACCTTATCGCCCCACAGGACTCCATCGTCAACGAAGTGGAAGTGGCAGGTGAAATCAGCCACAGCGTTGCCGACCTGGGCAACGGCCGTGTGCAGGAAACCTACGTCATCCCCGTGCAGGCGTTTCTTCCGGGTCCGTACGTGCTTCCCGGCATGAAATACGTGCTTGAAGGCGACACACTCGTAGGCGACGAGATGCCGCTCAAGGTTCTTGATGTAGACACCCGCGAGCTGGAGAAAAAAGGACTCTACGACTATAAGACAGTTGCCAATCCCGACAAGAAATTTTGGGACTTCATCCCTGATTTCGGTGAGTTTTTCAGAAAGAATCCGTGGATATGGTGGGTTCTCGGCGGCTTGGCTCTGCTTGCCGCAGCCGCTCTCGGCGTAATAATGTATCAACGCAAGAAAGCCGGCAAACCGATATTGCCGTTCATTCCGCAAAAGCGTCTGCTGCCGCCATACGAAGAAGCGATGGAAGCCATCGCCGCCCTGCGCAAGTCGAATCTTGCCGCGCACGGCGACATCAAGGGCTACTACACCCGCCTCTCCGACATTGTGCGCCGCTACATCTGGCGCCGCTACGAGATAGGAGCGATGGAAATGACATCGGCTCAGATATTGTCGGCTGTGAACAGACATGACAGCATAAAGGAAACCGACGGTTTGAGTTTTCTCCTTGAGACAGCCGACTTCGTGAAATTCGCGAAGATGGCACCGTCAACCGACGAGAACGAGCGGTCAATGCAAGCCGCAGAGGCATTCATCGAGAACAACAAGCCCGTAGAGCCGTCGCCGGAGGAAGCATCTAAAAACAAGAAGGAAAAATAGATAGAGCAAAAACATTATGGAATTTGCAAGACCACATTTATTTTGGCTGTTTCTCATATACATACCTTTGATTTTCTGGTATGTGTACAAGATCAGGAAAATAGACA
>OGHJ01001139.1_pt1 | contig 30986 bp, 31 predicted proteins | sample 1571351 | NCBI WGS metagenome assembly OGHJ01 (sample SAMEA2582037, study PRJEB24529) | metagenome | biome: Human gut stool | place: China | collected 2011 | reverse complement strand
AGATTTACAGTCTGCTCCCTTTGGCCGCTCGGGAACCCCACCACGGGGTAATGCTTTTTACTGGCCTGCTCCCTTATCGGGAAGCGGGGCGCATCATATCAAATGACGCGCCGCTGTAAAGTGTTACGTTGAGAAAAACGAACTGGTTGCGTAATTTTCATCCGTAACGGATTAAAGGTAACCAGTTATTTTTGCTGGCGATTAAAGAATAATCGTCCGATTACCGTAAACAAAGACGCGCTGTGCCAGTACTTTGTATAGTGCACGACTTAAGACGTTTTTCTCGACGTCACGACCTGCGCGCATCATATCTTCAGCTGTGTAGGTATGATCGACATGAATAACGTCCTGCATGATGATTGGGCCTTCGTCCAGATTGTCATTCACATAGTGAGCGGTTGCGCCAATAATCTTCACACCACGTTCATAGGCCTGGTGATAAGGACGTGCGCCAATAAACGCTGGCAGGAATGAATGGTGAATATTGATGATCTTATTCGGGAAGCGTGCCACAAATTCCGGCGTTAATACCCGCATATACTTCGCCAGCACCACGTAGTCAGGTTGATAAGCATCAATGGCATCCGCCATCTTTTGATCGTGCTCGTTGCGGCTTAACCCTTCATGGCTTACCAGCTCAAACGGAATATCAAAACGCTCAACCAGAGAACGTAGAGTATCGTGGTTACCAATAACTGCCGCGATTTCGACATCCAGGCCGCCGTAATTGGCTTTCATCAACAAATCGCCAAGGCAATGCGCTTCTTTAGTGACCAGAATCACTATCCGGCGACGACCGGCAGGATTCAGCTCACGCACGGAGCCTTCTGGCAATGCGCTATCGAGATCCGCCAGCAGGGTGGAATCATTAAAAATCCCTTCCAGTTCCGTGCGCATAAAAAAGCGCCCGGTACGGTGATCAACAAATTCATTGTTCTGTACGATATTTAACTCGTGCTTGTAGCAAATATTGGTAATACGTGCGATCAGACCTTTTTGGTCCGGACAAATAGTACGCAGAACTTTACGTTGGAGTGAATGCATTGCTGGAAAAACCTTGTTGAGAGTGTTTGCTAAACCGTACCGTCAACCATTATTGGCCGCAGCACTTTTTAAATTTTTTACCTGAACCACAAGGGCAGGGATCGTTGCGGCCAAACTGCGGACGTGTACCGTCAATATAGTACCATTGACCGTTTTCTTTCAAAAATCGCGAACGTTCAATTATTGCACCTGTTTTGCCACCTTCGGTAAATCGAGCAACAAAACTGACAAATCCGATATTGTCGGCGTCCTGCCAACAATGTTCAAATACGGTCAATCCCAACCATTCAGTATGCGCAAATCCGGCAATCAATTCGGCACGTAACGCCGCTGCTCCACAAGATGGATGCCAGGTCTTTATTAAATAATCTGCGTCTTGCATCACAAAAGCGCAGTAACGCGAACGCATGAGATGTTCTGGATCAGGTGCAACCTTTTCACCAGACACATAAGGGTGGCAACATAGGCTATACTCGACAGCACTACCACAGGGACAAAGCTGAGACACAAATAATCTCCCTGGAAACAATAACGGCGTATTAACCGCCTGAGTAGCACTATGTTAACCGAGCAGTAGCGATGTGGCTACGATTGCATTCCAGGGGAATCTTGCGGGAATAATGAGAAAGATAAAAATAGGGCTGGCGCTGGGATCTGGCGCGGCGAGAGGTTGGTCGCATATTGGCGTTATTAATGCGCTAAAAAAAGTGGGTATTGAAATTGATATCGTTGCAGGATGTTCAATTGGTTCGCTGGTGGGCGCTGCCTATGCATGCGATCGATTATCTGCGCTGGAAGATTGGGTGACCTCTTTCAGTTATTGGGATGTTTTACGCCTGATGGATCTCTCCTGGCAGCGCGGTGGGTTACTGCGCGGCGAGCGTGTCTTCAATCAATACCGCGAAATAATGCCGGAAACAGAGATCGAAAATTGTTCCCGTCGCTTCGCGGCTGTTGCCACCAATTTAAGTACTGGGCGTGAATTATGGTTTACTGAAGGCGATCTCCATCTTGCTATTCGCGCATCATGCAGTATTCCAGGACTCATGGCACCAGTCGCGCATAACGGCTACTGGCTGGTTGATGGGGCAGTCGTTAACCCAATTCCTATTTCCCTCACGCGTGCATTGGGTGCTGATATTGTGATAGCGGTCGACCTGCAGCACGATGCTCATTTGATGCAACAAGATTTGCTCTCCTTTAATGTCAGTGAAGAAAATAGCGAGAATGGTGATTCTCTACCGTGGCATGCGCGTCTGAAAGAAAGGTTAGGCAGCATAACGACACGTCGGGCGGTGACAGCGCCAACGGCAACAGAGATTATGACCACGTCTATCCAGGTGTTGGAGAACCGCCTTAAAAGGAACCGCATGGCAGGTGATCCGCCCGATATTCTGATTCAACCTGTTTGCCCGCAAATATCTACGCTTGATTTCCATCGCGCGCACGCTGCCATTGCGGCCGGACAGCTGGCAGTGGAAAGGAAAATGGACGAACTTTTGCCGTTGGTACGCACCAACATTTGACCAGAATTTTTATCTACACTTAAGTTAATTCTGACAGGCGCAGGTGGCAATAGCATGCCACTATTGAGTAAAGCCAGTCAGGGGAGAGAACATGACGCAGCCATTGGTCGGAAAACAGATTCTCATTGTTGAAGATGAGCAGGTATTTCGCTCGCTTCTGGATTCATGGTTTTCCTCATTGGGAGCGACAACGGTACTGGCGGCTGATGGGGTGGATGCCCTTGAGTTGCTGGGAGGTTTCACTCCAGACCTGATGATATGTGATATCGCGATGCCACGAATGAACGGGCTTAAACTGCTGGAGCATATACGTAACAGAGGCGACCAGACCCCAGTTCTGGTGATATCTGCCACTGAAAATATGGCAGATATTGCCAAAGCGTTACGTCTGGGCGTTGAAGATGTTTTGCTGAAACCAGTTAAAGATCTGAATCGCTTGCGCGAGATGGTTTTTGCCTGTCTCTATCCCAGCATGTTTAATTCGCGCGTTGAGGAAGAGGAAAGGCTTTTTCGCGACTGGGATGCAATGGTTGATAACCCTGCCGCAGCGGCGAAATTATTACAGGAACTACAACCGCCGGTTCAGCAGGTGATTTCCCATTGCCGGGTTAATTATCGTCAATTGGTTGCCGCGGACAAACCCGGCCTGGTGCTTGATATTGCCGCACTTTCGGAAAACGATCTGGCATTTTATTGCCTTGATGTCACCCGAGCTGGACATAATGGCGTACTTGCTGCCTTGTTATTACGCGCATTGTTTAACGGATTATTACAGGAACAGCTTGCACACCAAAATCAACGGTTGCCAGAGTTGGGCGCGTTATTGAAGCAGGTAAACCATTTACTCCGTCAGGCCAATCTGCCGGGGCAGTTTCCGCTATTAGTTGGCTATTATCATCGCGAACTGAAAAATCTCATTCTGGTTTCTGCGGGTCTGAATGCGACGTTAAATACCGGCGAACACCAGGTGCAAATCAGTAATGGTGTTCCGTTAGGCACATTAGGTAACGCTTATTTGAATCAATTGAGCCAGCGATGCGATGCCTGGCAATGCCAAATATGGGGAACCGGTGGTCGACTGCGCTTGATGTTGTCTGCAGAATGAGCAAACGATAACGCGGGCTAAATTTGCATTACCTGCTAATGTCGGCTGGTGGTACTATCGTCGCCATTCGTATAAGTAATTGTCTTAATTATACTAACTCGCCTCCTTTTCAGAACTTAGCCCCTTCGGGGTGCTGATATACTGGGATGCGATACAGAAATATGAACACGTTCAAAACACGAACAGTCCAGGAGAATTTAAATGGCTGCCATTAATACGAAAGTCAAAAAAGCCGTTATCCCCGTTGCGGGATTAGGAACCAGGATGTTGCCGGCGACGAAAGCCATCCCGAAAGAGATGCTGCCACTTGTCGATAAGCCATTAATTCAATACGTCGTGAATGAATGTATTGCGGCTGGCATTACTGAAATTGTGCTGGTTACACACTCATCTAAAAACTCTATTGAAAACCACTTTGATACCAGTTTTGAACTGGAAGCAATGCTGGAAAAACGTGTAAAACGTCAACTGCTTGATGAAGTGCAGTCTATTTGTCCGCCGCACGTGACTATTATGCAAGTTCGTCAGGGGCTGGCGAAAGGTCTGGGACACGCGGTATTGTGTGCTCACCCGGTAGTGGGTGATGAACCTGTGGCTGTTATTTTGCCTGACGTTATTCTGGATGAATATGAATCCGATTTGTCACAGGATAACCTGGCAGAGATGATCCGCCGCTTTGATGAAACGGGTCATAGCCAGATCATGGTTGAACCGGTTGCTGATGTGACCGCATATGGCGTTGTGGATTGCAAAGGCGTTGAATTAGCGCCGGGTGAAAGCGTACCGATGGTTGGCGTGGTTGAAAAACCAAAAGCGGATGTTGCGCCGTCTAATCTCGCTATTGTGGGTCGTTACGTACTTAGTGCGGATATTTGGCCGTTGCTGGCAAAAACCCCTCCGGGAGCTGGTGATGAAATTCAGCTCACCGACGCAATTGATATGCTAATCGAAAAAGAAACGGTTGAAGCCTATCATATGAAAGGGAAGAGCCATGACTGCGGTAATAAATTAGGTTACATGCAGGCCTTCGTTGAATACGGTATTCGTCATAACACCCTTGGCACGGAATTTAAAGCCTGGCTTGAAGAAGAGATGGGCATTAAGAAGTAACATCCGTATCGGTGTTATCCACGAAACGGCGTTGAGCAATCGACGCCGTTTTTTTATAGCTTATTCTTATTAAATTGTCTTAAACCGGACAATAAAAAATCCCGCCGATGGCGGGATTTTAAGCAAGTGCAATCTACAAAAGATTATTGCTTGATCAGGAAATCGTCGAGGGATTTACCTTGCTCATCCATTGCTTTTTTGATTACAGCTGGAGTACGGCCCTGGCCAGTCCAGGTTTTAGTTTCGCCGTTTTCGTCAACGTAGCTATATTTTGCCGGACGCTGAGCACGTTTAGCTTTGGTGCCAGATTTAACGGCAGCAAGGCTATTCAGCAGTTCGTTCGGGTCAATACCGTCAGCGATCAGCATTTCGCGATATTGCTGCAGTTTACGAGTGCGCTCTTCAACTTCAGCAGCAGCCGCGCTTTCTTCTTCGCGACGTTCGTTAACAACAACTTCTAATTTTTCCAGCATTTCTTCCAGCGTTTCAAGTGTACATTCTCTTGCCTGCGCACGAAGAGTACGGATGTTGTTCAGAATTTTAAGTGCTTCGCTCATTGTAGTAATCTCAAACTTATATTGGGGTGGTTTGTTGAGGTAATAATAGAGCCTTAAATTCAGTTGTGCAATAGCCAGGAATGTAAGGAATTCAAAATTGTTCTTTATTTTGTGCCGCCAATAAATATCTTTTCATAAAATTAGCCAGAAAAGACGCGGCATATAGCCCTATTTGTACCGATGATTTCGCAGCTCGTGAGGTTAAAACTTCCTGATTCATGTCACATTTTATGGGGAGATTATCGTAGGCTGACGACCTTTCAGTCTTCTGTATTAGTCGTGTTTACGAGAATTCCCTATTAAGCGAATGATGAAAAGTAGAACAGTCGCAATAAGAGCAGGGACTTAGTATTGCACTATCTCCTGGAGGTCAACAGAGGGCTATTACTTGCGCAACAGATTAAAGATTGTGAATAGTTACCAGCAGTCATTTACCCGCTTATAACAAGCGAGGCAGTTGTAATGATAGCTCAGAAGGATTATGCAAGGCTTCGTAAGGGAGAACGCATATACCACTTCTGTGCATACTGTTGAGCTGAAAAACTGACGAATTATGATAAACTCCAGCCAACTTTATTTCATATCATTGAGGGCCTGTGGCTGATGGCACAGCTATATTTCTACTATTCCGCAATGAATGCGGGTAAGTCTACAGCATTGTTGCAATCTTCATACAATTACCAGGAACGCGGCATGCGCACTGTCGTATATACGGCAGAAATTGATGATCGCTTTGGTGCCGGGAAAGTCAGTTCGCGTATAGGTTTGTCATCGCCTGCAAAATTATTTAACCAAAATTCATCATTATTTGATGAGATTCGTTCGGAACATGAACAGCAGGCAATTCATTGCGTACTGGTTGATGAATGCCAGTTTTTAACCAGACAACAAGTATATGAATTATCGGAGGTTGTCGATCAACTCGATATACCCGTACTTTGTTATGGTTTACGTACCGATTTTCGAGGTGAATTATTTATTGGCAGCCAATACTTACTGGCATGGTCCGACAAACTGGTTGAATTAAAAACCATCTGTTTTTGTGGCCGTAAAGCAAGCATGGTGCTGCGTCTTGATCAAGCAGGCAGACCTTATAACGAAGGTGAGCAGGTGGTTATTGGTGGTAATGAACGATACGTTTCTGTATGCCGTAAACACTATAAAGAGGCGTTACAAGTCGGCTCATTAACGGCTATTCAGGAAAGGCATCGCCACGATTAATAAGAATTTCTTTACTGACAGGGTGAGCAGGGCGCTTTTATCCTGTCAGTTCGTTTTACTCACTTCTTCCGGGCTATACACCCTTCTCGGCAGTTTTTTAACGCCGCTATACGCCTCACAGGACGCTTAAGCACCGACGTTGACTTGTGACCTGTAAAGTACAATATCCCTGTGTTTAGGCGTTATACATCGTCGCAAATATGATGAAGGCTAATGCTGTCGGTTTATGGAATAGTTGCTTTAGGAAACAAAAAAACGGCCCCAGAAGGGGCCGTTTATGTTGCCAGACAGCGCTACTGATTAAGCGGATTTTTTCGCTTTTTTCTCAGCTTTAGCCGGAGCGGCTTCTTTTTTCGCTGCAGTTTCACCTTCTACATAATCACGACCGTAGTAGGTATCCAGCAGAATCTGTTTCAGCTCGGAGATCAGCGGGTAACGCGGGTTAGCGCCGGTGCACTGGTCATCGAATGCATCTTCAGACAGTTTATCCACGTTCGCCAGGAAGTCTGCTTCCTGAACGCCAGCTTCACGGATAGATTTCGGAATACCCAGTTCAGCTTTCAGCGTTTCCAGCCATGCCAGCAGTTTCTCGATCTTAGCAGCAGTACGGTCGCCCGGTGCGCTCAGACCCAGGTGGTCAGCAATTTCAGCATAACGACGGCGAGCCTGCGGACGGTCATACTGGCTGAATGCAGTCTGCTTGGTCGGGTTGTCGTTCGCGTTGTAGCGAATAACGTTACAAATCAGCAGGGCGTTTGCCAGACCGTGCGGAATATGGAACTGGGAACCCAGTTTGTGCGCCATTGAGTGACATACACCCAGGAAGGCGTTCGCAAACGCGATACCCGCGATAGTCGCTGCACTGTGAACACGTTCACGGGCTACCGGATTTTTAGACCCTTCGTGGTAGGACGCTGGCAGATATTCTTTCAGCAGTTTCAGTGCCTGCAGAGCCTGACCATCAGAGAACTCAGATGCCAGTACAGAAACATAAGCTTCCATGGCGTGAGTTACTGCGTCCAGACCACCGAAAGCACACAGGGACTTCGGCATGTCCATAACCAGGTTGGCGTCGACAATCGCCATATCCGGAGTCAGCGCATAGTCTGCCAGCGGATATTTCTGACCAGTAGCGTCGTCAGTTACAACCGCAAACGGAGTGACTTCAGAACCTGTACCAGAAGTGGTGGTGACAGCGATCATTTTCGCTTTCACGCCCATTTTCGGGAACTTGTAGATACGTTTACGGATATCCATAAAGCGCAGCGCCAGCTCTTCGAAGTGAGTTTCCGGATGTTCGTACATAACCCACATGATCTTCGCGGCGTCCATCGGGGAACCACCACCCAACGCGATAATCACGTCTGGTTTGAAGGAGTTTGCCAGTTCTGCACCTTTGCGAACGATGCTCAGGGTCGGGTCCGCTTCTACTTCGAAGAAGACTTCAGTTTCAACGCCTGCTGCTTTCAGTACGGAAGTGATCTGATCAGCATAACCATTGTTGAACAGGAAGCGGTCAGTCACGATGAGCGCACGTTTGTGGCCATCAGTAATCACTTCATCCAGCGCGATTGGCAGGGAGCCACGGCGGAAGTAGATAGATTTCGGAAGTTTGTGCCACAACATGTTTTCAGCTCGCTTAGCAACGGTTTTCTTGTTGATCAGGTGTTTCGGACCAACGTTTTCAGAGATGGAGTTACCACCCCAGGAACCACAACCCAGAGTCAGGGAAGGTGCGAGTTTGAAGTTATACAGGTCACCGATACCACCCTGAGACGCTGGGGTGTTAATCAGGATACGAGCCGTTTTCATTTTCTGACCGAAGTAAGAAACGCGAGCCGGTTGGTTATCCTGGTCAGTGTACAGGCAAGAGGTATGACCGATACCGCCCATAGCAACCAGTTTCTCTGCTTTTTCTACCGCGTCTTCGAAATCTTTAGCGCGGTACATTGCCAGAGTCGGGGACAGTTTTTCATGTGCGAACGGTTCGCTTTCATCAACAACGGTCACTTCACCGATCAGAATCTTGGTGTTTTCTGGTACAGAGAAGCCTGCCAGTTCAGCAATTTTATAGGCTGGCTGACCAACGATAGCCGCGTTCAGCGCACCGTTTTTCAGGATAACATCCTGAACAGCTTTCAGCTCTTTACCCTGCAACAGATAGCCGCCGTGGGTTGCAAAACGTTCACGTACAGCGTCATAAACAGAGTCAACAACAACAACAGACTGTTCAGAAGCACAGATTACGCCGTTGTCGAAGGTTTTGGACATCAGTACAGATGCAACTGCACGTTTGATATCAGCAGTTTCATCGATAACAACTGGAGTGTTGCCCGCGCCTACACCGATAGCTGGTTTACCGGAGCTGTATGCGGCTTTAACCATGCCCGGACCACCAGTCGCGAGGATCAGGTTGATGTCTGGGTGGTGCATCAGTGCGTTAGACAGTTCAACAGAAGGTTGATCGATCCAGCCGATCAGATCTTTCGGAGCACCGGCAGCGATAGCAGCCTGCAGAACGATATCAGCCGCTTTGTTGGTGGCATCTTTTGCACGCGGGTGCGGGGAGAAGATAATGGCGTTACGGGTCTTCAGACTGATCAGCGATTTGAAGATAGCAGTTGAAGTCGGGTTAGTGGTCGGAACGATACCGCAAATAATACCGATTGGTTCAGCGATAGTGATGGTACCAAAAGTGTCGTCTTCAGACAGAACACCACAGGTTTTTTCATCTTTATAGGCGTTGTAGATATATTCAGAAGCAAAGTGGTTTTTGATCACTTTATCTTCGACGATACCCATGCCGGATTCGGCAACGGCCATTTTCGCGAGTGGGATTCGAGCATCTGCAGCAGCCAGAGCGGCGGCGCGGAAGATTTTGTCTACTTGCTCTTGAGTGAAACTGGCATATTCACGCTGGGCTTTTTTTACACGCTCTACGAGTGCGTTAAGTTCAGCGACATTAGTAACAGCCATAATGCTCTCCTGATAATGTTAAACTTTTTTAGTAAATCATCTGCTCGAATACGAGAGTATAGTCAGTGCGGTGATGATTTGCTTAACCGATGAAAATCAAAAGCTTACTCGCGCTCACACTCACTGTGATTTACTAAAAGAGTTTAAACATTAGAGTTATTATCTCTAATGCGTCACTTCCAGGTGGCGTAAGCAAGATTACTCACTTCTGGGTACTGATTACGTGATCCAAATCAAATTTTTGCAAAGCTGACACCTTTCAGCATCGCTTTTCGCCATTATAGCTAACAGTTAATAAATTGTAGTATGATTTGGTGGCTACATTAGCATGTTTTGCACAACTAGATAACAATAACGAATGATAGCAATTTTAAGTAGTTAGGAGGTGAAAAATGCTGTCAAAAGGCGTATTGTCAGCGCGTCTTTTCAACCTTATTTATGGCTAACATTATCCGGCTTTTGCTTCGGAGCTAACCGTGATTCAGACCTTTTTTGATTTTCCCGTTTACTTCAAATTTTTCATCGGGTTATTTGCGCTGGTCAACCCGGTAGGGATTATTCCCGTCTTTATCAGCATGACCAGTTATCAGACAGCGGCAGCGCGAAACAAAACTAACCTTACAGCCAACCTGTCTGTGGCCATTATCTTGTGGATCTCGCTTTTTCTCGGCGACACGATTCTGCAACTTTTTGGTATATCAATTGATTCGTTCCGTATCGCCGGGGGCATCCTGGTGGTGACGATAGCGATGTCGATGATCAGCGGCAAGCTTGGCGAGGATAAACAGAACAAGCAAGAAAAATCAGAAACCGCGGTACGTGAAAGCATTGGTGTGGTGCCATTGGCGTTGCCGTTGATGGCGGGGCCAGGGGCGATCAGTTCTACCATCGTCTGGGGTACGCGTTATCACAGCATTAGCTATCTGTTTGGTTTCTTTGTGGCTATTGCATTGTTCGCTTTATGTTGCTGGGGATTGTTCCGCATGGCACCGTGGCTGGTACGGGTTTTACGCCAGACCGGCATCAACGTGATTACGCGTATTATGGGGCTATTGCTGATGGCATTGGGGATTGAATTTATCGTTACTGGTATTAAGGGGATTTTCCCCGGCCTGCTTAATTAATTCCTTTCAAATGAAACGGAGCTGCCATGCTCCGTTTACTTCGTCATTATTTTTACTTTGTTCCCGCGCAGTTATCAAAAGCAAAAGGAATAGGTAAAAATATTCTTCTAAAATTACAGTTAGTTATAAGGATTTCCTTAACTGCTTCTCCTCACCATCATGTTATTTTCGCCACATCATAATCCTGGGCTTGCTGAAGAATAATTGAAATGATATTAGTAATTCCACTGCCTTTGGTAGAGGAAAGTGCTAAATAATAATCAATTGTTAAATTATTGTGCATTTCACTACTGGAACTGTAATCAGAAAAGATAGACATGCTTAGCCAATCTCTATTTGATTGAATTGAAAGATGTTTGTTAAGGCATTGATGCAAGCTATAGACTCTGATACGGTCAATAAAAGAGAATTGCTTAACAATTTTGCAAAATGTATTGGCGAGTAAGAACCGCATTTGGTACTTTCCGGGCAACCGCCAGACGATTCTTTATTGGTAATGAGAATAATTAACAATTAAAGAGCGTCGCGAAAGAATAATGTGTCTCGACAGGGGAGACACAGTACGAATCGACATAAGGTGATCGTCTGAATCACCAGAATAAATAAAGTCGGTGATAGTAATACGTAACGATAAAGTAACCTGACAGCAGAAAGTCTCCGAGCCTGTGCAGGGTCCCAATCCGGGATTACACATGCTGGTTAATACCAGTAATTATAATGAGGGAGTCCAAAAAACAATGACCAACATCACCAAGAGAAGTTTAGTAGCAGCTGGCGTTCTGGCTGCGCTAATGGCAGGGAATGTCGCGCTGGCAGCTGATGTACCCGCAGGCGTCACACTGGCGGAAAAACAAACACTGGTACGTAACAATGGTTCAGAAGTTCAGTCATTAGATCCGCACAAAATTGAAGGTGTTCCGGAGTCTAATATCAGCCGAGACCTGTTTGAAGGCTTACTGGTCAGCGATCTTGACGGTCATCCAGCACCTGGCGTCGCTGAATCCTGGGATAATAAAGACGCGAAAGTCTGGACCTTCCATTTGCGTAAAGATGCGAAATGGTCTGATGGCACGCCAGTCACAGCACAAGACTTTGTGTATAGCTGGCAACGTTCTGTTGATCCGAACACTGCTTCTCCGTATGCCAGTTATCTGCAATATGGGCATATCGCCGGTATTGATGAAATTCTTGAAGGGAAAAAACCGATTACCGATCTCGGCGTGAAAGCTATTGATGATCACACATTAGAAGTCACCTTAAGTGAACCCGTTCCGTACTTCTATAAATTACTTGTTCACCCATCAACTTCACCGGTGCCAAAAGCCGCTATCGAGAAATTCGGCGAAAAATGGACCCAGCCTGGTAATATCGTCACCAACGGTGCCTATACCTTAAAAGATTGGGTCGTAAACGAACGAATCGTTCTTGAACGCAGCCCGACCTACTGGAACAACGCGAAAACCGTTATTAACCAGGTAACCTATTTGCCTATTGCTTCTGAAGTTACCGATGTCAACCGCTACCGTAGTGGTGAAATCGACATGACGTATAACAACATGCCGATCGAATTGTTCCAGAAGCTGAAAAAAGAGATCCCGGACGAAGTTCACGTTGATCCATACCTGTGCACTTACTATTACGAAATTAACAACCAGAAACCGCCATTCAACGATGTGCGTGTGCGTACCGCACTGAAACTAGGTATGGACCGCGATATCATTGTTAATAAAGTGAAAGCGCAGGGCGACATGCCCGCCTATGGTTACACTCCACCGTATACTGATGGCGCAAAATTGACTCAGCCAGAATGGTTTGGCTGGAGCCAGGAAAAACGTAACGAAGAAGCGAAAAAACTGCTGGCTGAAGCGGGTTATACCGCAGACAAACCGTTGACCATCAACCTGCTGTATAACACCTCCGATCTGCATAAAAAGCTGGCGATTGCTGCCTCTTCATTGTGGAAGAAAAACATTGGTGTAAACGTCAAACTGGTTAACCAGGAGTGGAAAACGTTCCTCGACACCCGTCACCAGGGCACTTTTGATGTGGCCCGTGCAGGCTGGTGTGCTGACTACAACGAACCAACTTCCTTCCTGAACACCATGCTTTCGAACAGCTCGATGAATACCGCGCATTATAAGAGCCCGGCCTTTGACAGCATTATGGCGGAAACGCTGAAAGTGACTGACGAGGCGCAGCGCACAGCTCTGTACACTAAAGCAGAACAACAGCTGGATAAGGATTCGGCCATTGTTCCTGTTTATTACTACGTGAATGCGCGTCTGGTGAAACCGTGGGTTGGTGGCTATACCGGCAAAGATCCGCTGGATAATACCTATACCCGGAATATGTACATTGTGAAGCACTAATGGCAATGCGTGGGGCAGGAGTGTCCTGCTCCACGGTGTCTGATTTTTATCGCATTACAGAAGGCACAGGCCAGAAGGTAGGGCAATGTTAAAATTTATTCTACGTCGCTGTCTGGAAGCGATTCCGACGCTATTTATTCTTATTACTATTTCGTTCTTTATGATGCGCCTCGCGCCGGGAAGCCCTTTTACCGGCGAACGTACTTTACCGCCAGAAGTGATGGCCAATATCGAAGCGAAATATCATCTTAATGATCCGATCATGACACAGTATTTCAGCTACCTGAAACAACTGGCGCACGGTGATTTCGGTCCATCGTTTAAATATAAAGATTATTCGGTCAATGACCTGGTTGCATCCAGTTTTCCCGTTTCTGCCAAATTGGGAGCCGCAGCATTTTTCCTTGCGGTAATACTGGGTGTTAGTGCTGGCGTTATTGCCGCATTAAAACAAAACACCAAATGGGACTATACCGTGATGGGCCTGGCAATGACCGGGGTTGTTATCCCCAGTTTTGTGGTTGCACCATTATTAGTCATGATATTTGCGATCATTTTGCATTGGCTGCCGGGCGGTGGCTGGAATGGTGGGGCGCTTAAATTCATGATATTGCCGATGGTGGCGTTGTCACTCGCTTATATCGCCAGTATTGCGCGTATTACCCGTGGCTCTATGATTGAAGTATTACACTCCAACTTTATTCGTACTGCCCGGGCGAAAGGGTTACCTATGCGGCGGATCATTTTACGCCACGCATTAAAACCTGCTCTGTTACCCGTGCTCTCCTATATGGGCCCCGCATTTGTCGGCATTATTACCGGTTCTATGGTCATCGAAACCATTTATGGTTTGCCGGGGATTGGGCAACTGTTCGTTAATGGCGCATTGAACCGTGACTATTCCTTAGTGTTAAGCCTGACCATCCTGGTTGGTGCGTTAACCATTTTGTTTAATGCCATTGTCGATGTGCTATATGCGGTTATCGACCCGAAAATCCGTTACTGATACTGGAGCTCGCGATGATGTTAAGTAAGAAAAACAGCGAGACGCTGGAAAATTTCAGTGAAAAGCTGGAGGTCGAAGGGCGCAGCTTGTGGCAGGACGCACGTCGACGTTTTATGCATAACCGTGCGGCGGTTGCCAGTCTGATAGTGCTGGTGCTGATCGCGTTATTTGTAATCCTGGCACCGATGCTTTCGCAGTTTGCCTATGACGATACTGACTGGGCGATGATGTCCAGCGCCCCGGATATGGAGTCCGGTCACTACTTTGGTACTGACTCATCCGGTCGCGACCTGCTTGTGCGCGTTGCGATTGGCGGGCGTATCTCACTCATGGTCGGTGTTGCTGCGGCACTGGTGGCAGTGGTCGTGGGGACACTTTATGGTTCGCTTTCCGGTTATCTGGGCGGTAAAGTGGATTCGGTAATGATGCGTCTGCTGGAAATCCTCAACTCCTTCCCATTCATGTTCTTCGTCATTTTGCTTGTGACCTTTTTCGGTCAAAACATCCTGCTGATTTTCGTGGCGATTGGCATGGTTTCCTGGCTGGATATGGCTCGTATTGTGCGTGGACAAACCCTGAGTCTGAAGCGCAAAGAGTTTATTGAGGCGGCACAAGTTGGCGGTGTATCGACATCGGGCATTGTTATTCGCCACATTGTGCCGAATGTACTCGGTGTGGTGGTGGTCTACGCATCACTTCTGGTGCCCAGCATGATCCTCTTTGAATCTTTCCTTAGCTTCCTGGGGTTGGGTACGCAAGAGCCGTTAAGCAGCTGGGGTGCATTGCTGAGTGATGGCGCGAACTCGATGGAAGTCTCTCCATGGTTATTGTTGTTCCCAGCGGGATTCCTCGTGGTGACGCTGTTTTGTTTCAACTTTATCGGCGATGGCTTGCGTGATGCCCTCGACCCGAAAGATCGTTAAGGAGTGCAGCCATGAGCGTAATTGAAACTGCAACTGTGCCGCTCGCACAACAACAGGCTGACGCACTGCTGAACGTGAAAGATTTGCGTGTCACCTTTAGTACCCCGGACGGCGACGTCACGGCGGTCAATGATTTGAATTTTTCCCTACGTGCCGGAGAAACGCTGGGTATTGTAGGTGAGTCTGGTTCGGGTAAATCGCAAACTGCATTTGCGTTGATGGGCCTGTTGGCTGCCAACGGACGTATTGGCGGATCGGCAACCTTCAATGGGCGTGAAATCCTCAATTTGCCAGAGCATGAACTCAATAAACTGCGCGCTGAACAAATCTCAATGATTTTTCAGGACCCAATGACTTCGTTGAATCCCTATATGCGCGTCGGTGAGCAGTTGATGGAAGTGCTGATGCTGCATAAGAACATGAGCAAAGCTGAGGCGTTTGAAGAGTCGGTGCGGATGCTCGATGCGGTAAAAATGCCGGAAGCGCGTAAACGCATGAAAATGTACCCGCACGAATTTTCTGGCGGCATGCGTCAGCGAGTCATGATTGCGATGGCCTTGTTATGTCGACCTAAGCTGCTGATTGCGGATGAACCAACAACTGCGCTGGACGTCACCGTACAGGCGCAGATCATGACGCTATTAAATGAACTGAAGCGGGAATTTAATACCGCCATCATTATGATCACCCACGATCTTGGCGTGGTGGCGGGGATCTGCGACAAAGTGCTGGTAATGTACGCCGGGCGCACGATGGAATATGGCAACGCGCGCGATGTCTTTTATCAACCCGTTCATCCTTATTCTATCGGTTTGCTCAACGCGGTGCCGCGTCTCGATGCGGAAGGTGAAACAATGTTGACCATCCCGGGTAATCCGCCAAACCTGCTGCGATTACCGAAAGGTTGCCCGTTCCAGCCACGTTGTCCGCATGCGATGGAAATTTGTAGTAGCGCACCGCCGCTGGAAGAGTTTACGCCTGGCCGTCTGCGTGCTTGCTTTAAACCGGTGGAGGAACTGTTATGAATGCTGTAACTGAAGGAAGAAAAGTCCTCCTTGAAATCGCCGATCTTAAAGTGCACTTTGAAATCAAAGATGGCAAACAGTGGTTCTGGCAACCGCCGAAAACGCTCAAAGCCGTCGATGGTGTCACTCTTCGCCTGTATGAAGGGGAAACATTAGGTGTGGTAGGGGAATCGGGATGCGGTAAGTCCACCTTTGCTCGCGCCATCATCGGTTTGGTCAAGGCGACCGACGGTCATGTTGCCTGGTTAGGTAAAGAGTTGCTGGGCATGAAACCCGATGAATGGCGTGCCGTTCGCAGTGATATTCAGATGATTTTCCAGGATCCGTTGGCATCGCTAAACCCGCGTATGACCATCGGCGAGATCATCGCTGAACCACTGCGTACTTATCATCCGAAAATGTCACGCCAGGAAGTTCGCGAGCGCGTGAAGGCGATGATGCTGAAAGTCGGGTTATTGCCTAACCTGATTAACCGCTATCCGCATGAGTTCTCTGGTGGGCAGTGCCAGCGTATCGGGATTGCGCGTGCTCTTATTCTTGAACCGAAGCTGATTATCTGTGATGAGCCGGTATCGGCGCTGGACGTGTCAATTCAGGCACAGGTGGTCAACCTGCTCCAGCAATTGCAACGTGAGATGGGATTGTCATTAATTTTTATCGCTCATGACCTGGCCGTGGTAAAACACATTTCCGATCGTGTGTTGGTGATGTATCTCGGCCATGCGGTAGAACTGGGGACCTATGATGAGGTCTACCACAATCCACTACATCCTTACACCAGGGCATTGATGTCGGCAGTCCCCATACCTGATCCGGATCTGGAGAAGAACAAAACCATCCAGTTACTGGAAGGGGAATTACCGTCGCCGATCAACCCGCCTTCCGGTTGTGTTTTCCGTACCCGTTGCCCGATTGCCGGTCCAGAGTGCGCCAAAACACGTCCTGTTCTGGAGGGGAGTTTCAGACACGCCGTTTCTTGCCTGAAAGTCGATCCGCTTTAAAAACAATAAGGGCTGACAGTTGTCAGCCCTTTTTCACGCTAAAAGCGATTATTTATTCCCGCCAGATGATATGGCAAAGTTTGTGATCTTTTTCGCGGCATAACAGAATGCGGGCAAAAACATCGTTGATTTCACCATCTTCACTGTCCGCCAGACCAATCACCACTTCGGCAAAAAAGTCCGGGTTCAAGTCGAAATCAACATGTTCCTGCCAGTCTTCCGCCGGATCGAATAACTCCGCGCCGCCGCGCTCTTCAAACTGAAGATTGAACAGCAGAACATCAGCTGGATCGAGATTGTCGGCAGCCAGTTCGAGAAAAATATCGTAGGCCTGTTCAAGCGTTTCATCTTCAGTCAGGCGATTGTTTAGATCCATATCCATAGTTACTACCTGTTTAACCTCTGTTGGCGACGTTTTACAGCAACGGACTGAAGAAGTAAAACAGTCGCTCGGCGACACGTTGCCATAATGGACGTTTTAGCCATAAACGGGCATCGAGCAGACGTGAACGCGAAATATAATCGTCCTGAACGGCGGCGAGGTCAGCACCAAAACCTTTATCGTCGATTGCCAGGGTAATCTCGAAATTTAGCCACAGACTACGCATATCAAGGTTAACTGTGCCAACCAGACTTAGTTCGCCATCGACCAGCACGCTCTTGGTATGCAGTAACCCGCCTTCAAACTGATAAATTTTAACCCCAGCAGCCAGCAGTTCCGTAAAGAATGCGCGACTGGCCCAGCCGACCAGCATCGAGTCATTTTTTCGCGGAAGGATAATACTGACATCCACCCCGCGCTGCGCCGCCGTGCAAATCGCATGAAGTAAATCATCGCTTGGCACAAAGTAGGGCGTGGTCATGATCAAATATTCACGCGCCGAATAAGCCGCAGTCAATAATGCCTGGTGAATGAGATCTTCCGGAAAGCCGGGGCCAGAAGCAATTGTGTGAATGGTGTGACCGCTGGCCTGTTCAAACGGCATAATATTGACATCTGGTGGTGGCGGCAGAATACGTTTTCCGGTTTCAATCTCCCAGTCGCAGGAATAAATAATCCCCATCGCGGTGGCGATAGGGCCTTCCATACGCGCCATCAGATCAATCCATTGCCCTACGCCCGCATCTTGTTTGAAGTAGCGAGGATCGACCATATTCATGCTGCCGGTGTACGCGATGTAATTATCGATCATGATCATCTTGCGATGTTGGCGCAGGTCCATACGGCGTAAAAACACACGCATCAGATTGACCTTTAAGGCTTCGACCACTTCAATACCGGCATTACGCATTAGCTCGGGCCACGGGCTGCGGAAAAAAGCCACACTCCCGGCGGAGTCGAGCATCAATCGGCAATGAATGCCGCGTCGCGCAGCCGCCATTAATGATTCAGCCACCTGGTCCGCCATGCCGCCGGGCTGCCAGATATAAAACACCATCTCAATATTATGGCGCGCGAGCTGGATGTCGCGGATTAACGCCTGCATCACATCATCTGACTCGGTCATCAGTTGTAGCTGATTCCCTTTGACCCCAGCGATCCCCTGACGACGCTCGCAAAGCTTGAATAATGGCGCAGCGACACTGCTATTTTCTTCGGCGAAGATATGCTTACAGGCTTTAAGGTCGTTAAGCCATTTTGCGGTGGAAGGCCACATCGCTCTGGCGCGCTCAGCGCGGCGTTTGCCTAAATGGAGCTCGCCAACGGCAAGATAGGCAATAATTCCGACTAACGGCAGAATGTAAATAATCAACAGCCAGGCCATCGCGGAGGGAACTGCGCGTCGTTTCATTAGAATGCGTAAAGTTACGCCTGCAATGAGCAACCAGTATCCCAGAATGGCCAACCAACTCACCAACGTATAAACGGTTGTCATAGATTAGAAATCCTTTTGAAAGCGCATTGTTATGAGTTTACGCATATGGATTCATCTGGCAAATAAAAACGCGGGAAAAGCACTGGTCAGCGTCGGGGGTGGGGGTATAATGACCATTCTGTTATTGCATAGAGTAGTTAACATGAAGCGGAGTAGAACGGAAGTGGGGCGCTGGCGCATGCAGCGTCAGGCTAGCCGACGTAAATCGCGTTGGCTTGAGGGGCAATCGCGCCGAAATATGCGTATCCACAGCATCAGGAAGTGCATTCTAAACAAACAGCGTAACTCGTTATTGTTTGCGATCTACAATATCTAAATGTACTGGGCACCATTGCGGTGCCCAATAAGTTTACTCTTCCGTCTTTAAACTCTATTTTTGCGCCGATTCTTTACTGTCAGCTTTCGTTTCTAGTTCATCGTTATCGCTGAAAATACCATGACCTGAGTTCAACAACATTGAAACGAGCATATCATTATTAATCTCTTCACCATTTAAAACTCGCGCCAGAATTTCGCTGCCAAACAGTTGCGGTGAGAGAATGATATCCGGATGTACCATCTTAATCTTATTCAGGTTTTTGCTATCACTGACGGCGAGAACTGTTTTGACATCACTGCTCATATCTTTTGCCGAGAGTACAATAAACGCGTTATCTGCATCGTTATCACTCAGCGCCAGAATGGCCCGGCAACGATCGATTCCCGCTTTCTTTAATACAGAACTGTCATTACTGTCACCGGGGATAACATCAGCATTATCGCCTAAGCGTTGCTCAAGTTGCTTGATATCATCTTCAGGCAAGTTGCTGATAACCGTTACGTTTTGTCCGCGTTGATTCAGTTGCAGGATCGTATTGATGGCGAGAATCGAATGTCCGCAAACAATAAAATGATCTTTACGATGCATTGTATGATTGTTTCCTTTTACAAGTTTGTTGAATCCCCCGCGGATAAGCGGACCAAAAATTGAGGTCATAGATGTGGCAAAAACGGTAATGCCGGAAATAATGACCGAAATAGTGAACAATCGTGCTGATTCAGAAACAGGGACAATATCGCCATAGCCGACGGTTGACATGGTTTCTATCGAAAAATAGAACGCGGTCATCAAACTTTCTATTCGCGGATTAAAACCTTCGCTTAAATAAAGCGCACCGTAGGTTGAGTAAAACAGTAATGTCGTGAAACTAATAAATGCAAAAATTGTCCCGGCTGCGGCGCTACTGTGGGAGAAGTCTTTGCGCAGTATCAGCAAAAACACCAGCGTAAAAATGCAAAATCCAATACTAAATTTCAGCCAGGGATAAAAATGCAGGGTGTAAATTAGCGCTATCAACAACAAAATGATACTGATTGCCCATGCGAGCTTTGCCCGGAACAGTAAGCCAATGGAGTTCAGGACAAGAAAGACGCCGAGCATAAAGAGTGGGGCGTTTGCCAGCAAGGAGAGATCCAACTCTGAAAATGCTTTGATATGGAAAATATCAAGCAAATTGACCGACATACCATAGATTGTTTTAAAAATAAGCAAACCATTTAAAAAGACGGCCAGCGCGAGAATGTCGTGCCGAAGGGTCACCCATAAATTTGTTGCTGTTTGTTTGAATGTAGCCCAGTGACTCACTGATACCTCTGTAACCACAATTTTGTTTAATTATCTTAGCGTGCACATTTTCTGAACATACATGCAGCGCGTGAATGTGTTAAACAATAGTAGATGACTTTATCCGCAGTAATCAAAGGATTTGAGCGAGCAACTGTACCTCAGGAAAGGTCATTTTTCCTGAATATGCTCACATCATATAAAGAAATACAGATAAAGTTATTATCTGCTTGTGGTGGTGAATGCACTGACCGGCTATAAGGAAAGGCCAAACAAGAACACGGTTGCAAAAACCGTGCCCTTAAATATTGAATCTCTATTCAGAACACTTTCTTAAATGGTTTCACTGAAACGTGTTCATAGACTCCTGCCGCTACGTACGGGTCAGCATCGGCCCAGGCCTGAGCTGCTTCCAGCGATTCAAATTCAGCAATAACGGTTGAGCCAGTAAATCCCGCAGCCCCTGGATCGTTACTGTCTACCGCTGGCATTGGACCAGCTGTCAACAAACGACCTTCATCATGCAGTAACTGTAAACGTGCTAAATGTGCCGGACGAACGGAAAGGCGTTTTTCGAGGCTATCAGCTTTGTCTTGAGCGTAAATAACATACAACACGGGCACAACTCCTTGTTCGGGAAAGTTGTAAAGTACGTTATTTGAAAGGGCGAAGATCTGCAACGGAAAGATGATGTCTTTGTTAAGGCCATGCATAAAGTAAGGGTAATTACGCCAAAAATGACATTTTCACTGATCCTGATCGTCTTGCCTTATTGAATATGATTGCTATTTGCATTTAAAATCGAGACCTGGTTTTTCTACTGAAATGATTATGACTTCAATGACCCTTGAATAAAGTCTATTCGGTTTTCTTTAGATGTTCGCCTCACATAATCTTCAAGTGATGTTCCTTACATCTCCCTAGAGCGTTAAGATAGTTAACTGATTGAGTTTTCAGGGTATGAAAGGATGAGCAACACTACTGATTGGGGAAGCATGATAGCCAACATAGTTATGGCTACTACCGCTGTCTGGGCTGCATTCAAAGCTAATGACTGGTTTAAAACCAAGCGTCTTGAGAGTGCTGAAAACTTCTATAAAGAAGTACACAATCTCCATAAACGTTACTATTCAGCTATCCAATACGTTGAGGATTCAAGAAGAATATTTGATAGTCAGTATGGGTTGCATTCGCCAATATCTGAACCTAAAGACAAGTCATTGCAATGGGAGGTTAAATCGAACTCTTACAAAATCATCGCTGAACTAGATTATCTGGCATCGTCACTACAAATGATGGATGCAATGGGTAACAAACTTAGCCCTAAATCGGCTTCACTGGTTAGTGATATGATGGAAGCACATGGACGATTCTGTAATGATGTGATGAACTTCAATGACTCAGTTTGGAAGGTTATAAGGGCAGGTATAACTGAAGAGAACATCCCACATACGCGAGGCTATGTGAACGGCGATTACATGGCTATCCTTACCAGTATGGATGAACCTGTAAGAATATCTTTTAAGTTAAAAGAAATCAGTTTTAAAGATTTTTACCTACATGAAACTACTATGCAGTCAGTAATAACGAGGCTGAAATCGCTTATCGCCAGAACAGGTAAAAACAGGACATAAACAGGTTAGTACCTATGCAATTTAACGATATTTTTCCAAGTATCTATGCAATCCTACACAGATTCTATACAGTATCGACATAGTTCCTTTTGGGTATAACTTATTGAAATATATAAAGAATATGTAAAGCCTCTTTTCAGGAAACTATGCAGGGTGTTAGTCGTTCCTCTCCAGACACTTTGAAAAGCGTTATTTACAGGAATATATAACGCTATCTATGCAGTTGGTCACCATCAATACTCCCTTAAAGTGACTATCAAACTGCTTAACGATTTCCTACATGAAAGTTAGGAAGCGATGGTCACAGTTACCCTCCTAAATCTTCATAGCTCCCTCTTAAATGATTCGGATGTTCAATGAATCATCCTCTAATTGGTATTGTTACCAATCCATAAACCAGTCTTAAAAGGACTTCCTTTTGAGACACTTTCAACGTAACGGTAGAATGCACCCTCAAGTAGTCTCAAAAGATTGTTTTTGGATTATGAGACAGCTAAACTTATGAGACTAACTTTTGAGACTTCTTAGGGGGGGGATGTATGGAGACAATCGGTTATTGCAGGGTGAGTACAGATGACCAGTCTGTCGCTAACCAACAAATGCAAATTGAAGAGGCAGGGTACAACATTGCTAAATGGTTCACTGATGAGGCTGTCAGTGGTTCTGTCAAAGCTTCTTCAAGAGATGGTTTCAGCAGACTATTAGCTTATGCACGAGAAGGTGACACCGTGGTGGTGGTGGCTGTAGACCGTCTCGGACGCGACACAATCGATGTGTTATCAACCGTTAAAGCTCTACAGGCTAAAGGTGTGCGGGTTGTTTCGTTGCGTGAAGGGTTCGACCTGTCTACACCAATCGGTGAAGCAATGCTGGGTATTATGTCAACACTGGCACAGCTTGAAAGAAGCTTGATAGCAGAGCGTAGAAAGGCTGGAATAGAGCGTGCTAAAGCTGAAGGGGTTCACATGGGAAGACCCGTAAAAGCTTCTTCAAAGGCTGTACAGACGCTTATTTCACAAGGTAAGACACGGTTACAGATTCAGGAAGAGTTAGGAATTTCTAAAGCAACTTATTACCGATTAGCGAAGTGATTATTTAGACAGTCATAAGGATATGACAGATATTTTATTTCCTTTTGCAAAGGGGGGGCTATATCGTGAATCTGGGCTACTAAACGGGTATAGACCTGTCGCAGATATTTTTGAAGATTGTCGGAAAAGGGAACTCGAAGAGGGTCTAATCGATTTTATAAAAAATTAGAAGCTGGATATTAGCTGTGCAAATTTTATACAAACAAAAAAGAACTCCGGTGAAGGAGTCCTCATCAGGTAGATTTTTAATGTGGCTACTACCATCCACCCATACCGCACCAAACCTTACCCCACCGAACCGCACCCTACACGACCTTACCTCGCCGGACACTGCCATAGAGAGTGTGCTTGGTTGCTTTGGAAGTAAACCTAGTACAGTAAGCCATTATACATATCGAGATAGTAACGTCAAGAAACTTTTAACAGGAGGGGTTCCTATGGTCACATATTCCCTCTCTTCCCACTAAGTAAGCCTTAGCAGCACCTAAGCAACAATTGACTAACAGATTCGGTAGAGTCTATCTCATAGGTCAACTTCATAAACTCAGAGCTAAGTTACCTTGAAAGATTCTACCAAGAACTACACAGGTTTTATTTAGTCTGCTATGAAGGGAATATTTAACGGGAGGAAGAAATACGATTAACCCGAAGGGAGAGTATTAATCTTAACAATTGACTTAAGAATAAACTTGAGAGATTACTAAACAGAACTCTTAAATATAAATAAAAAACAGACATCCAGTAAGATATCCCGTTTAGAAGACTTCTCAAAAGCTCTTAAGAAACCTGTTAAGTAAGGGCTATGTCAAAAATATTAGCATTTGTCAATGCTTTTGTCTTTGATTTAAATCAATGAAATATACTGTTTGCTGTGATTACAAACAAAAGTGTGTAAAAAGTCTTTTTAGAGGGGCGCTCCGTTTGTGTCACCAATATTATTCTTCCCTGTCTAAGAGGGAAGTTACAGAGGTCTTTCAAACCTCAATAGGCAAACCGAGGAACACGAAGAACGAGGGAAGAAAATCTATTGTGATTACCTTGAACAACGCCTGTAAAGACTGTAAGGAAGGTTGGTTAAGAATGGCTCTCCCTTTCTGGGGTTATCGCCTTGTATCTTAGTGAGTCCAGGAGGTTCTCTGTGAAGGGTCTTGTCAGCCCTTTATATTGGGTGATTACAACTCATTGATGAATAAGGGTTTTTTCTACAAACTATCAACTGGATAGTTTGATGTGACCAACTGAAAGATACGGCTTTCCGGCTTTGTCAAGAGATTTCACTACCCACCAGCTAAAAATATTTCAGAGGCGGGAGTGATTGGAGGTTAGGATGGGTCTTTGTGGTTGTCTTCACGGCCTCTGTCCTTCAGGTCAAACGACCATTCTCGACCGAACAACCTGAAGACCACGAATAGCCGAACAAGGCAGTAGCGAATCAGGGCACCAGCAACAAGCCCGATACCGCCACTCATCCATGTTGACCCTAAATCTTGAGGGAAGTTGAGCATTCAATATACCTTCTGTGTAATGCAAACATGTGACCAAATACATAGCCACGCCTTTTCTATTTTTCCCTCTCTCATAGAACCATTATATCATAAATGTTAATAAATTGTTAAAAAAATAGTTGACATTAGTCTTTGAAAATGCTAGTATTGTATGTATTGAGTTAACAGAATAATAACATTCCATGAGGGTCAGAATATGAATGAACGACAGAGAATTTCAAAGATTTCTTGAAGAGAGCAAAGCAAGAAACAGAAGCAACGGTTACAGCTACACAGACACCCCCACCAGCTACGAACTACCAGCCTTTTCCAAATCCGAACGTGAAAGCATTGAAGCGGTCATTCGTAGCATTACGCCACGAGGCAGATATATGCCAACACGCAAAACAACAAAGAATAACTTAAAAACTTTCTTGATGAGCTTTGATTCTTACGAGCAACTACCATCAAAAATTGAAGATTTAATTATCGGCACTTGTCGCAGCTTTGGAAGGGATAACTATCACCGGAAAGTTTTCTATTTACTGCGAAGTCTTGATGAGATTAACTCAAGCACAGTGACGAGCCATCTTCAAAGACAAGCAACTAGACTTAGCTATGAATTACCAAGTGATAAATATTGCGCTAACCTAAACACCGTTTGCATGAAAGTTATTGAGGCAATCAATCATCATGCGGAAATGGGAAATATCAGCCTTACGACCAGTGAGCCAGATTTCGAATTTGACCCGTATTTAGTTACAGAGGAATTTTAAAATGAATAAACACACATTAACCCGTATTTCAGAGGAAGCTTTTAACGAGCTTACCAGAATTAAACGAGCTACTAACTTGCCTCATCAGACTGTGATGCAGCTTGCAATTGCTAAAGAGGTCACTGAGTTGGATTTATTGAAATGTCCAGTCTCTAAAGGTCGTAAACACATCCGAATTACTCAGGACGCTTTAGATACTTTGAAGGGACTAAACAACTTTAAAATTGATATTGCCCGTCTAATGAGTATTAAAATTCACAAGTTAGCAATGGAGGTTTAATGCTATGCGTTACCTTTGAATACCACACAGATAAAATGATTCGCTACATCTCCGACCTCCTGATTAAAGGAAACGGATTCGGTGACATCTTTAACTCAAGAGATATTTTCATTAAAGTCATTGGCCCAAATGAAACACTGAAAGCAGCAGTTAAACCGGAATGGTTTGAGCGTCACAAGATTGAATTAGGTTATTGGGGTGAGGAGGTTTTATGAAACCTTGGCATGAAGATGTTAGGCGATATTTTACAGAACAACTTACCTATGATGAATCCAGTGATTCCCTGTGCTGGTCTGATGGAGAGTCGGTCACGATAAATACCGACGACTACGGCAACAAAACATTTAATATAGGCCGATACACTTTCTGCGTGAAATATGTTGTCTGGTTCCTTTATCATGGCTATCAATCCAATAAGCAAATCATCCATCGAAATGGTAACAGAGCCGATACCAGACCAAAAAATCTTATGCAAGTCCGAGACTTTAAGAGAAATTAGAAAAACAGCTTCTCAGACGCTCTCAATCGCATTCTAACGCAAAAAAAACTACCCTATTTTAGGGTGGGTAATACCACTGTACAGGCTACCCCTGAAAAAGACTATTTAGCTCGTTACAGAGCGATTGAGGAGGTCTGGTAAAAAAGGAGATTTTAAAAATGAACGAATATGAATTACAGATTTTCATTGATAGCGACACTGCTACGATGGTGCAGGCTTTCACTGATTCCGGTGTATCAATTGACTTTGATAAATTACTAAAGCTAATGGCTGAAAACTCAGAAGCAATTGAAGGTTTTATTCAGGGAATTGAAACTGGTGAACCACGTTTTATGTTTCCCGTTACCGACTCAAACATGAAAAGGCTTGTTATCGAAGAAACGAACAAATACAGCGTTAGCCCTGAAAAATATCTCAAGGCGGCTATAGCAATTTTGTATGGCGACAGTATTTTGGTGACGGATTCTGTGAGGGCTCACTAATGGGTTTAATAATTGCTTGGACGCTGCTTGGCTTATTTGTTGGTTGCTGGGTAGGTAACACAGTAAATAAAAATTGATGTTACCAATCTGTTAAAAAGCTGTTGACAAATAACCTTAAGCATGGCATAATTTTAATTATGGGAGAGCAATTCTCTCTTATTTCTTTCAACAATTCCATCTACATCTAGGGATAGTTATTCTGAAAGGTGCAATGCTTTTCGTCATGGCTTATTTAGCCCACACTAAATAGGCCATATCAAAAATCTTTGTTCATTCATTGAATCCTTTACAGCTTTGCCCTGACTCATGATTAGGGCGTTTCTTTAAGAGTTTTTAAACAGAGCTTTTAAAGAAAGTTTTCCTGAAACTTCGTTAACGTTATAAGCAAACCTCCAAAGCCCTTCACAGATAAGGATGATTCCATGAATATCCGAATCACCTATGTTTAGGGCTTTTCAGTTTTTAAAAGCACACTTGGCAGGTTCTTGTTCAGTCAGACTCTTCACCTCTGATTGCTGAGTGTGCTTCTATAAATTGAAAAACAAACAAAAACCAATGAGGTGAAAAAAATAATGTCTATTCGTAATGAACACGAAATGATTGTTGAGAACAGACCAAGTGCACTTGATATTCACGAATTAAGTTTGCGTGAATCTTTTGATAGAGCTTGGCGGGAATCACACGAAGTAAATAAAGGTCCATATATTCCACCAGAACCACTCGAGATTCCAAGAGTTGAAATTGATTTTTCTATGAACGAACGGTGTGAACTTGATTTGAAGTTGAAGCTACAACGCCGATATTTCCAAGCTATTAAAGACTCTCAAGAAGCAATGAGAAGTGTTTACGAGAAAATTCAGTCCAAGCTTGAAGACGAAATTGACGAAATGGCTATTTTGATGGAGCTTCAAACCAATCCTTATGCTTATTTCTCTCGACTAGGCCGTGACGGTTGGGGGTATGACCCTGTAGAGATTGGTAAAGTGATTGCAGATTTACCAGAAGGTCAAAGAGTTGTTCGTACAGAAAGAGCCATTAGAGCGCCACATCGACTGTCTCTAATTGTTGCTGATAAATCACAAGCTGAGCTTGAAGAAATTGCCAAAGAGAAACTGATGAAAGCAAGAGAAAATGAGATTAATTTGCTGAAATCAAGACTGGCTAAGCTGATTAGTGACCATCAAGCGCTGGCTAAGGAGTACCGTCAAGAGTTGGCACAGATTATCAGCTTCAATGATTTTCTGAGTGTTCCACGAGAATTTAGCAAGGCTGTTTGATTATGCAATATGTGAGGTGATTAATGTTTGAAGAACGTTTAGAGACTATTCGGTCTGTTTGCGAAAGACTCCAGCTACAACCAAATAGACAAAAGCTACGAATTAAGAATAACCGTCATTACATCACCTCACACAAACCAAAAACACGCAAGATTCCAAAGTGGTGTATTGACCGTATTCCTTCTGATGCTCAAATTATAGGTGAAACGGAACTACATTATCTTGTCCGACATTAAAAAAGAATTGGTTGGGTAAATACGGGGAGAGATTAACCTTAATTGGTTGGTCCTCCCCTTTTTTGTATGAGGTGAATATGAATAATGGCACAGTTTAAAGTTGATGACTTCCTGATTGAGTTAAGTTTTAACTCTCAGAAAGTTTTAAAAGGCTTGGAAAAAGCCGAGAAACAAACGATGCAAATCGCATCAAGAATTGAAAAACGACTAAATAAAGCATTCAGAGTTAATCCTACGCCTTTAAATGATTCTCTCAAGGTCATGGAAAGAAATGTCGATAAAACTGTTTCCAAGATTGAGCAGCGTCTTAAAAACACTAAAGCGTTTAAGATTAAAACGGAAATTGAGGATACTTTAAAGCCACTTAGACAATCAAGGCAACCACGAATTAGCGGAAGCAGAGCAATCACAGCAGCTTATTCAGCGAGTATGACCAAACTGAAAGGTCTTAACCCAATTGTCGAGAAATACATTAAGAGCCAGTTTTACGCATTAAGTAGTAAAGCTGGTCAGATGGATAACACCAAGTTTAATGAAGCCCTTGCTAAACTAAATTCAAGTGTACGAGAAGCAATTGCTAAAGCCAGAGGTCATACATCCACCAGCATTAATGGTGACAGAGCAGCTAATAGTCTTGATAACCTGTCTTCAGCAGCAGTTAAAACAGCAGGTGCATTTATCTCAATGCAAGCTGTATTAGCCAGTTATCAGAAGATTATGGAAGTTGGTTTACAGCGTGCATCATCGGAAAGAAGTATTGATTTCGTATTCGGTGACCAAAGTACACAGGTTAAAAAGTTCATTCAGGATTTAACTCAAGTCACGGGTATGGACACGACCGAAACACAAGCTCAGTTTGCCTCATTCGGTGCATCTGCAAAGAATACGATGGGTCTTGAAGGCTCAGAGGAATTATTTAAAAACTTAACTGGATATGCCCGTCTAATGGGGCGTTCAGATGAGCAGATTCAAAGAGCATTAACCGCAGTATCGCAGATGGCTTCTAAGGGGCAGGTGATGTCTGAGGAGTTGAAGGGGCAATTATCTGAAGCTTTACCGGGTGCTACTCAGGCATTTGCAAAGGCTTTAGGTCTGACTGAAAAACAGCTTTTCGATAAGATGAAAAATGGTGATGTTAAAGCCTCTGATGCACTCCCTAAGTTTGCTAAAGAACTTGGTGCACAGATTAATTCAAGAGGTGGCTGGAAAGCTATTCAGGACTCTACGCAGACAATGTTAGGGAACTTAAAGAATACCTGGAATAACTCATTAACGGATATTTTCAAAGGTTCTGAAAATGGTCTGCAAGATTTTACACGAAGCTTAACAACGCTTTTAAATAGTTTAGATGGAAGTGGTAAAACATTAGGTGAAAGTCTTGGTAGCTTGATGAGTGATATGTCACATGGTATCGATAACCTGACTTATATTAGTTACAGGGTGAGAGCGTTCTTTGATGAGGTGACATTAGCTTATCGTGGTTTAACCGATGAACAAAAGAAAGTTGTTGATGCTTTAGGTTCTGGCTTGATTAATAGTTTAAAAGTCTTGGCTGGTGTTATTGCTGTAAATAAAGTTGTTGGTGTAACTAGAAGTATTTACGGGCTTATGACTGCTATCACAAGATTAGGTCAGGTCGCTGATACTACAGCAGATAACGTAAATAAAAAGAACGGGAAACCATCAAGGTTTAATCTTGGGAATATGCTATTAACTGGTAGTGCAATCTATGCAGGTTATGAGAGATTAGCTTCTACGCCTGAACGAATGGAAGCACAAGCTAAATTACCAGAGCTAGCTAAAGAGTCTGGACTTAAACCCGCTTTCACTATGGATGATGTTAAAGGGTGGTTTAATAGTGCTGCCATGAATCTTGCTAACTTCCAGCATCCAGAATTAAACAACATTAAGCAAGATTCAGCATTAACGAGTGCAGATATCCAAAGCCTGAGAGATGAAATCTCCGCTTTGAGTAAACGTATTCAGGAGCCTGTGAAAGTTTCACTTGGTGGTGAAGTTGCCATTAAACCAGATGAAACCAGCTTTATGACCTTTAGCGGTAATATCTACGACCAATACGCAGAAGCTACGCTATTAAGTTCATCATTCCCAGAAGATGATTGATAATAGTCGAATGCTACGTGAATAAAGCAAAGTTAATACCCACACTAAAAAATTATTTTTCACGTAGCTCACGCTTAACAGAGAAAACACTTATATATCAAAGGATTAGTTAAAAATACTTAAAATACACTAAGCCTTTGAAATCAAAGGAGAATTTAATGATTTACACTAATCAGCTTCGTTACAGTGGCAAAGATGGTGTTTACTTCCATCTACAAGGCCAACCAGATAATTTCTTGTCACTATCAGCTACTGAGAACATGGAATTTGATAGCCCTATGATGGTTACCACTCAAAATATGCAATCAGGGCAGGCTGTCACAGATAATGTAATGCGTTCACCCAGAACTATTTCAATCAGTGGTGTGGTTGTGGTTGGTGAATCCGGTAGTATCCTCATCTCAAGAGATAATAAGCTGGTGGAAAACTTCATCGACACTCTGGAAAGCTGGCGTGACCAGAAGCAAATTATTTCGGTCATCTGTCGAGACGGAATTAAAATTGACGATTCCATTATTACGAGTTTTAAAGCCTCTAAAGATGTTGGAATTTCTAATGGCCTAAGAATCCAGCTAACTTTTTGCGTATTACCGTGAAGGAGATCGGTGAGTAACATCGATGGAGATCGGTTCGTGT
>OGHJ01001087.1_pt1 | contig 32104 bp, 30 predicted proteins | sample 1571351 | NCBI WGS metagenome assembly OGHJ01 (sample SAMEA2582037, study PRJEB24529) | metagenome | biome: Human gut stool | place: China | collected 2011 | reverse complement strand
GCGTGGGTCATCACCGCGCCGCTGCCTTTGTGGACATCCATCACCGATGGCGGCTGGTCTTTTCTGGCCGGGGGCATCGTGCTGTATGCACTGTACAATCATAAGCGTCTGCGGCTGTCCGTCTGGGCAGCCATAACCTTCCTGTGTGATTTTGTGCTGGTCTATCTGCAGGTTCACAGCCTGCCGGATTTTGCCTTTTCCCAGATGTTCACAGTCTACTATGAGTGGCTCGGCGTTTTTGCCGTTATCGGCATGGCGCTGTACAACGGCCAGCGCGGCAGCGGCCACAAGCAGCTGTTCTACTGGTTCTACCCGGCACACATTTATCTTCTCTACGGGGCATCCTGCCTTGTCTACACGCTTACGCGGTAAGGAGAGCTTATGGCACACATTCTGGCAGTTGACGATGACCACGACCTCTGCGCACTGCTAAAAACCGCGCTGGAGCGTGACGGCCACACCGTAGAAACGCGCACCTCCGGCACACAGCTGACCGATATGCTCTGCCGCTGGGCGGACTGCATCCTGCTGGATGTGATGATGCCCGGCGAGGATGGCTTTGCCGTCTGCCGCCGCATTCGCGCCGAGACAGACGCGCCGATTCTGTTTCTGACGGCCCGCACCGATGAGCCGTCGGTGCTGACCGGTCTCGGTCTTGGTGCGGACGATTACCTGACCAAGCCGTTCCGCGTGGCCGAGCTGCGTGCCCGGGTTGCCGCCCACCTGCGGCGGCAGAACCGCACGCCGTCCCATAAGATCACCCGCGGCGGGGTGACACTGGACCTTTCTGCCAAAGAAGCCGGCGTTGGCGGCATGCCTTTACACCTGACAAAATCCGAGTACGCCATCTGTGAGCTGCTGGCCCTCCATGCAGGGCAGACCTTTTCCAAAGAACAGATTTACGAAGCTGTGTTCGGTTATGACGGTACAGCGGATGACACCGCCATCACCCAGCACATCAAGAACATCCGCGCCAAGCTGCGCGCGGCCGGGGCAGGGGAGGTGCTGCAAACGATATGGGGAGTGGGCTACCAATGGCAAAACGAAAACTGACATCCCTGCGCAGTGTTCTGCTGCGGTATCTCCTTTTGTGCGGCGGCGGGTGCGCTCTGATTCTGGTGCTCTGGTGGGTCATTTTTATGCAGCTGATAAACATCGGTTTTCTGCTGCCTGCCGTGGCGTCCGCCCAGGCCTGCGCCGATGCCCGGGAGACTGTAGCATCGATGACGGCAGACACATTCGATTCCCTGCAGATCAGCGACCTGTGCCGCTGGGCTGTGGTGCAGAATGACACGGTGCTGCAGACCAACATGGATGACCGCCATCTGAAAATTGCCCTCAATGCCTTTCACGGCGGAAGCGGCAATCCGGGGTACCAGTACGATGTCAAAATGGCTGACGGAAGCTTTTGCCTTTTGCAGTACGACTATGCTACGCCCTACGCCGACCCGGCCCTGCGGGACACGCTGCCGGATTTCCAGACCTGCTATATTTTGCTTCTGGCGGTGCTCATCCTCGTTTGGCTGGGCTGGCAGACCCACTGCACCGTGCGGGTCTTTGCCGCCGAGACCGCCTGTCTGCACCGCGCGGTGGATGCCATCGCTGCGCAGCAGCCCGAGCGCATTGACGCATACGGCGCGCGTCTGCGAGAGTTTTCCGCCACGCTGCATGCCATGCAGACGATGGGCCGAAAACTGACCGACAGCCTGCAAAGCCAATGGCGGATGGAGCAGCAGCGCGCCGAGCAGATCGCCGCGCTGACGCATGACTTGAAAACGCCGCTGTCCATCATTCAGGGCAACGCAGACCTGCTGGCCGAGGATGCTCTGTCCGCCGACCAGCAGACACAGGTCGAAGCCATCCTGCGTGGAACGGACCGTGCCCAGCAATATCTGGCCGCCCTGCGCACCGCCTGTGCACCGCCCGCCGCAGGGGAAACCTTTCCCAGTCACACCCTTGTCTGTGAATTGGCGGAAACAGCCCGCGCCCTCTGCGCACCTGCCGGGGTGCAGCTTATACTGAACGAGCAGTGGCAGGGGACACTGTGCGCGGCGCAGTGCGACCTGCTCCGGGCTGCCGAAAACCTGCTGGACAACGCCGTGCGCTATACGCCCCGCGGCGGCACTGTCACACTGTTGGTTACAAAAGAGAAACAGGATTTCATCCTGCGTGTGACCGATACCGGCCCCGGCTTTACGCCGGAAGCTCTTGCCAAGGCGGGGGAAATGCTCTACACCGACGCCGCCCGCAGTGACGCCGCCCACCAGGGGTTGGGGCTGTATTTTGCACGAAAAGTCGCGCAATCCCACGGCGGTGTGTTGGTTTTATCCAACCTTCCCGCTGCGCACGGTGCCTGTGCCGAGCTGTGCCTGCCGATTTGCGAATAGTGCTTGACGTTGGTTTTGCTCTGTGCTAGAATCAGGAAAAATCTGTATGCAAACGGAAGGAGCGTACTCGACATGGAAGACCAAAAATCCTGGCAGTTGGAACAGCCGCAAGGCACACCACTTTATACGGTGGATGCCCATAGCACCCAAGGAATGTACGTAAAGCGGATGCTTCTCATCAATCGTCGGAACCTGTGGCAGCTTGCCGCAGCCGTCGCCTTGCTGCTTTTGTATGCCAATTCTCTTTCGGTTTTGGGCTTTGTATTGGGGATTCTTTCGATTCCCTTTGTCTTTACCATGACACGTGCGGTTGCGGTTTTTGCGTACAAAACCACCCAAAGCGCTCGGGGTAAGCTCATTCACTACACGTTTTACGAGGATTGCTTCACGGTACAAAGCTCGTATTCCCAAAGCACGATCTGGTATGACGACCTTTACCGGGTCATTGTGCGGAAAGATTCTGTCTGCCTGATGGTCTCCAGCCTCGCTGGCTTTGCTTTGTGCGAGAACGAGTGCCCCGAAAACGTGCTGGATTTTCTGCGGGAGCGCTGTGCCGAGAAGCGAAAGCCGAAGGTGAAAGAAACGCTCTTTACCGTTTTGTTTGCCCTTTTTTGTGTCCTGTTCCTAGGCTATGCCTGCATGGCCGTACTGGCCCGCCGCAGCATCCCCGCAGAAACTGCGCCCGCGCCCACGCCGCTCCCGGCAGTGACGGCTGCCCCCACGGAGGAGCCTGCGCCCACCGCTGCCCCTACCGCCGAACCCGACACAGAGGAAACCATTTCCAAAGACCCCATCAGCACCGGCTATGACGTGATCTACGAAACCTATCTGAAGGAAACCTCCACCACCTACGAGTTCAAGCTGACCGCAAAAGGGGAGGACTACATCATCCTGAACGATACCGACGACGCCGTAGAATTTTTGCAGTACGACCGGGACTCCGCAAACGGCAGCTGTGCCTTGTATGTGTATGAGCGCTGCCCCAAGGACGCAAACGGCGGCTGGTCCCGGCAGGAAGCGCAGATTTTGAACATTTACGCCTATCACTACTGGGATGGTGCCACCGCTGCCAGCGGCAAAACCGGCTGGGGCGACGCACCCACCAAGGAGTACAGCGAATTAACAGGGGAGTGAGTCGGACACAAATGTGAACAAATTGAAAAATGACAAAAGATTTACAATTTGCTATTGACATTCGGTGACAAAACAGTTACAATTTAGTTGCAAGCTAAATGAACCCCAAGTCAAATAGCTTTATCACATTTTCATGTGTTCTTCTCCTCCTTTCTTGTAAATCCCCGCCCATCCCTCAGGGCGGGGATTTATTTTTTTGTAACCCGGCACCGCGGGCATTTTTCTTTACAATCCCTGGAAATCGTGCTAAAATAAAAGTCGTATGTCCTTACCGTCCTGTACCTGTACAGACTACATATATATAAAGAAGCGTTCAGAGAAATAAGAGAGGGAAACACTGTAACATGGCACAATCTCGTTCCGGTAAAAAATCAACAAAGAACTCCTCCGGCAAAAAGAGCACAGCCTCCTCCCGCGGCGCAGGCCGCAGCAGCACCGGGCGCTCCGCATCCGCGCGCAGCGGTGCGGCCTCCCGCAGCCGTCAGCCGTCCCGCCGTGCCCAGCGCCGCGCCGAGACCCCGAACCTGGCCCGCAGCATCCTGCTGGTGGGGCTGGGTCTGCTTTGCGTTGCGCTCGTGCTTGTGCCCGGGCAGAATCTTTGGCGCACGCTGCGCAGCTGGTACTTTGGCGTTTTCGGTATCACGACCTATCTGGTCGGACCGTTCCTGCTGTACCTGGCCTACCTGCTGGCCACCGGCTACCGCGTCGCACTGTTTGCGGGCAAGGTATCGCTGATGGGCGTGCTCTGCGCCAGCGTGCCGGTCATCTTCTCCAAGCTCAATATTGAGAACCTCAGGGTCGGGGAGATCGTCAAGATGCTCTTTACCCGCGGCGGCACCTACTTCTGGGAGGGCGGCGTCCTCGGTGCGCCCATCGGTGCCACGCTGCTGGCGCTGTTCGGGCGTCCCGCCTCCAACATTATCATGCTGCTCATCTTCCTGCTGGGGCTGATGTTCTTCTTTGCCATCACCCCCGCGGACGTCGTTCTGTTTGTAGACGGCCAGTACAAGATCCTGCAGGCCAAGCGCGAGGAGCGCGCCGCAGCCGAGACCTCCTACGACACCCGCCTGTTTGACCAGGAGCCCGAGGAGGAGAGCGTCGAGAATCTGACCGGTGCGCTGCCGGACAGCAGCCGCCCGCACCATCCGGTTTACGACGTCATCGCGGACACGAGCCGTTTCCCGAAGCAGACCCCGCCCGCCCCGCAGCGGCAGGCCGCCTACACGCCCCCCGTGGCACCTGCTGTGCCCGAGGCACCGTTTGCCGCCAAGCCCGCCGCCCAGACCCATGCGTCGTTTGACGTGGATCTTGGCCCCAGTGCAGGGGAAAGTGCCCGCCAAAAGGCCGTCAGCGCTGACCCGCTGGAGCCGGTCAGCATCGGCCCGGGCGGCACGTTCGGCATGGATCCGCTGTCCAACCGGGCCAACAGCACACTGCGCCACACCCAGCCCCAGCCCGCTCCCGCACCGAAGGAGGATTTTGAGCTGCAATTGCAGCCTTCCTCAGAGCCTGCCGCGCCGGTGTACAGCACCCCTCTGACCCCGGTCACGCCCGCGCCCGCCGCACAGGCGTCCCCCGCGCCGCAGGACGAGCTGGATGCGCTCATCAACCGCGCTGTCAGCGGCCACGCGCCTTACTATACGCCGCAGGAGGTCAGTGCCGAGACGACGCTGGACCTGCCGCATCCTACCGAGTTTGAGACCCCGCTGACGCCTGTCCCGCAGGAGCCCAAATTTGACACGCCTCTCATTCCCGTGGAGGACGAGCCCGAGCCGATCCCTGTCGAGCTGCCGCAGCTGGATATGACAGGCCGTGTGCAGGGCGATACGATGGTCCTTTCTCCGGCTGATCTTGCTGCACAGATGGCCGCAGACGCTGCGCCGCTGGGTACGCCCGCCCCCGCAGCTGTGCCCGCCGCACCGGAGGCCCCCGCTGTTTCCGCACCGATCCCGACACTGGGCGGCAGCTTCAGTGGTACCGGCAGTGCGGTCAGCGCTGCCTGGCAGTCCGGGCGCTCTGTCTCCGAAATGCTGGATGATATGCTGGCCGAGACACCCGCCGCCCCTGCCCAGCCTGTTGTCGAGGCTCCGGCCCCGGCAACCGATCCCTACACCGCCGCACCGGCTGCCGCCCCGCAGCCGTACCAGTCTGCCCCTGCCATGACCCGCCCTGCGGCGGAAACGACCCAGAGCAGCTTCACTGTGCCCCGGCAGGGGGAGGCTGCCCGCGTGCAGGTCAGCACCGCTGTCGGCAACTCTGCCGGTGCGCCCATCCATACGCCGCCCTGTGCGGCCAAGGCTGACCCCAACGCTATGCGTCTGCCCACCTCGGAGGAGCAGCCGCCGGAGCCCTACTGCTATCCGTCGCTGAATCTCTTTAACGCCACGCGCCCCGACGACGAGGCCGGGGCCGCCCGCGAAATGAAGAAAAACGCGGACATTCTGGTCAACACGCTGGACAGCTTCGGCGTCAAGACGACGATGCTCGACATCTGCCGCGGCCCGTCCGTCACCCGGTATGAGCTGCAGCCCCAGGCCGGTATCAAGGTCAGCCGCATCACAAGCCTGGCCGACGACATCGCCCTGAACCTAGCCACCGCGGGTGTGCGCATCGAAGCGCCCATCCCCGGCAAGCCCGCCGTCGGCATCGAGGTCCCGAACAAGATCCGCTCCACCGTCAACATCCGTGCAGTCTTTGAATCCCAGAATTATATCAACATGCGCAGCCCGCTGACGATGGCCCTCGGCAAGGACATTGCCGGTACGGCGCAGGTCGCGGATCTCTGCAAGATGCCCCACCTGCTGATTGCCGGTTCCACCGGCAGCGGTAAATCCGTCTGCGTCAACTCCATTATCATCAGCTTCCTGTTCCGCTCCGGCCCCGAGGATGTCAAGCTCATTTTGATCGACCCGAAGGTCGTCGAGCTGGCCGAGTACAACGGCATTCCTCACCTGCTGATGCCCGTCGTCACCGAGCCGCGCAAGGCTGCCGGTGCGCTGGGGGCCAGCGTGGCCGAGATGGAGCGCCGCTACAAGCTCTTTGCCGAGAACAACGTCCGCGAGATCAAGGCCTACAACAAGCTGGCCGCCCAGACCGGCATGGAGCACCTGCCCTATATCGCCATCGTCATTGACGAGCTGGCTGACCTGATGATGGTCGCGGGCAAGGAGGTCGAGGACTATATCTGCCGCATCGCGCAGAAGGCCCGCGCCGCCGGCATCCACCTGATCGTTGCGACCCAGCGCCCCAGCGTGGACGTCATCACCGGCCTTATCAAGGCCAACATTCCCAGCCGTATCGCCTTTGCCGTTTCCAGCCAGATCGACAGCCGCACCATTCTGGACAGCGGCGGTGCCGAGAAGCTGCTGGGCAACGGTGATATGCTCTTCCTGCCCGTCGGCGCGTCCAAGCCCGTGCGTGTGCAGGGTACCTTTGTGACCGATGAGGAGATCGGCGCGGTGCTGAGCTTTATCAAGTCCACCTCCACCGCCCAGTACGATGAAGAAATGATTGCCGAAATGGAGCGCCGCGCCGTTGCCGAAAAGGGCAGCAAGAAGGGCGGCGACGATGACGGAGACGGCGGCGGTGCACTGGACGCCATGTTTGAGCAGGCCGTTGAGTGCGTTATTGAGGCCGGACAGGCAAGCACCAGCCTTTTGCAGCGCCGCTGCAAGTTGGGCTACGCCCGCGCCGCCCGCATCATGGACCAGATGGAGCAGGAAAAGATCATCGGCCCCTATGAGGGTGCCAAGCCCCGCGCCGTGCTTGTGACCAAGGCCGAGTGGGAGGAGCGCAAGCTGAACGGCCAGTATGACGGGTAAGTGCTTTGCCCGCCTGGCCGCGGCGGTTGCCATCTGCCTGCTGGTGCTTGCCGCGTTCGTCGTCCAGCTTTTGGGCGGCAGGGGCAGCGTTCCCGGCTGGCAGCAGCTGCGCGCCGCGCTCGGCGTACCGCTCCAAACCGAGGAAAGCGCTCCGCAGACCGCGGACGGCAGTACCGTCGTGTATGTGCTGGATGTCGGGCAGGGCGATGCCGTGCTGCTTTGTCAGGACGGCGCGTACTGCCTGATCGACACCGGCCCCGTCGAGGCTGAGGACGCGCTGCTCTATGACCTGGACGTACTGGGTGTGCCGTCGCTTGACTATCTTGTGCTGACCCATCCCCACGCAGATCACACCGGCAACGCCCGCGCGGTGCTGCGCACCCTCCCGGTCAAGACCCTGCTGCTGCCGCTGTGGCAGCCCACGGCGGATGAGACCGCCGACTGGCCGCGCCATCTCGCAGAGCTGGCCGCCGACAGCGGAGCAGAAATTCTCACAGCAGAAGCCGGGGAGGAATACCCGCTTGGCAGCGGCAAGCTGCAAATTTTGCAGGGCGGCAGCGAGGATGCCGACAGTGTCAACGATGCCTCGCTCTGCACGCTGTTCACAGCGGGCGATTTCCGCTTTCTCGATACCGGCGACGCAGAGGCAGACGCCGAGCAGCGCCTGGTCGATACCTATGGCCCGACCCTGCATGCCACTCTTTTCAAGGCGGGGCATCACGGGTCCTACACCTCCAACAGCCCGACCTTTATGCAGGCAGTCCGGCCCGAGGCCGTGGCCGTCAGCTGCGGGCTGCACAACGATTACGGCCATCCGCACCGCGCTGCCCTGCAAAATTACGAAGAGGTCGGTGCCGAGGTATGGCGCACTGACCTGGAGGGCAGCCTCACCTTCATCTGGCAGAACAACACCCTCAACGTGGAAACTTCCGCGGACTCCGCCGATTTTGCGGCGTAATAATAAGGAGTAGAAAATGACGATTACGGAACAGTTCAAAGCCAAACGCTGCGTTTTCTCTATCGAATGCTTCCCGCCGAAACAGACCACCCAGATGGATAAACTCAAGGACACCCTGCGCCAGATGCAGGCCATGGACCCCGGCTTCATCAGCGTCACCTTCGGTGCGGGCGGCTCTGCGGGCGGCGTCTCCACCGCGGAGGTGGCCGACTACATTCAGAACGAGCTGCATGTCCCCACGCTGGCGCACCTGATCTGCATGGGCAACGACGAGACCCGTGCAGCGGAAATTTTGGATCAGCTGGAATCTGTCGGCGTCCGGGATGTGCTGGCCCTGCGCGGAGACCGCAGCCCGTCCCGCCCGGAGAGCCCCGACTTCAAACACGCCAGCGACCTGACGTCCTTTATCAAATGGAAGAAGCCGGAATTTTCCGTTCACGGTGCCTGCTACCCGGAGGGCCACCCCGAGGCTGACAGCCTGCTGCATGACGTTGAGAACCTGCGCATCAAGCAGGCCGCCGGTGCCGAGCACCTGCTGACCCAGCTTTTCTTTGACAACATGCACTTTTACCGCTTTCTGAATCTGGCACGCCGCGCAGGCATCACGCTGCCGGTCTCTGCCGGTGTCATGCCCATCGTCAAGCGCAGCCAGATCGAGCGAACCGTTTCGCTTTCTTCGGCCAGCCTGCCGTCCGAGTTCACCCGCATGATCTCCCGCTATCAGGACGACCCGGCCAGCCTGTACGACGCCGGTATCGACTACGCCGTCAGGCAGCTGCGCGACCTCATTGAGGGCGGTGCAGACGGCATCCACCTGTACGCAATGAATGACGCCGCCGTGGCCGCGAAGGTCTACGACGGCATCAGGGATCTGCTGTAATGGAGTGCCGCAAGCCCGCCGCCATTGACCGCGCCACGGCGCTGCGCTACATGGGTGCGTCCGGCTGGACGCCCGATGCCGCCACCGCGGCCCTGCTGGACAAGGCCGAGCAGACCGTGCTGACCGCTGCTGCGCCGCGTGCGGTGTACCGCCGTCTGCCGCGTACCGCCCTGCCGCTGGAAAACTGCGGCAGCGACCTGACGCGCCATCTGCAGGGCTGCGACGAGGTCCTTCTGCTGGCAGCGACCCTCGGGGCCGAGGTGGACAAGCTTTTGCGCCGCATGGAACTGACTGACATTGCCCTGGCCGCCGCGGCAGACGCGCTGGCCTCGGTGCTTTTGGAACAGGTCTGTGACGAGCTGGAGAACGAAATACGCGCTCAGATCGAGGCGCAGGGCGTCTTTATGACCGGGCGCTACGCGCCGGGCTACGGTGACTGCCCGCTGGAGCTGAACGACGCGCTCTGCCTTGCGGCGGACACGGTGCGCGGCTGCGGCCTGGCCGTGACGCCCCAGCACCTTTTGACCCCCCGCAAGAGTACCACCGCCATTTTAGGCATTGCCGACCATCCCGTGACCGGCACCCGCGCAGGCTGTGCGACCTGCCATTTAAAGGAGACCTGCTCGTTCCGCAAGCGCGGCACGACCTGTTTCACACAAGACTGATAGGGGAGAAGCGTATGCAGATTCGTGAAGTTTTTGACCGCAAGCGGTTTGTTTTTCTGGACGGCGGCATGGGCACCCAGCTGCAGGCGCGCGGTCTGCAGCCCGGGCAGAAGCCCGAGCTCGCCGCGCTGGAAATGCCGGAGGTTTTAACGGCCATCCACACTGACTACGCCAACGCGGGCGCGGATATTCTGCTGGCAAATACCTTTGGTGCCAACGCCAAGAAGCTGACCGGCTGCGGCCACACGGTGGAGGAGGTCGTTTCCGCTTCCATCGCCTGTGCGCGCAAGGCCGCCGAGACCACCGGCGCGTGTGTGGCGCTGGACATCGGCCCTCTGGGTGAGCTGCTCGTCCCCGCGGGTACGCTGGCGTTTGAGGATGCCTACAATGAGTTTGCACAGGTCATCCGCGCCGGTGCGGCGGCAGGGGCTGACCTCGTCTTTTTGGAGACGATGACCGATCTGTATGAGCTGAAGGCCGCCATCCTCGCCGCCAGGGAAAACTGCGATCTGCCTGTTTTCACCTCCATGAGCTTTGAGAGCCGCGGGCGCACCTTCACAGGCTGTACCGTCGAAAGCTACGCCGTCACGGCAGCGGGTCTCGGCGCGGACGCCGTGGGCATCAACTGCTCGCTCGGCCCCAAGGAGATTCTGCCCTTCGCGCAGCGCCTCTGCCGCAGCGTGCCCGCAGGTGTTCCGGTCTTTGTCAAGCCGAACGCCGGTCTGCCGAACCCCGACGGCAGCTACAATCTCGACCCGGATGAATTTGCCGCCGAGATGAAGGAGTACGCCGCCATCGGCGTTTCGATGGTCGGCGGCTGCTGCGGCACGACGCCCGCGTTTATCGCCAGGCTGCATGAGACCTTCAGCCCGCTGACCCCGGCTGACAAGATCCCCATCCGCCGCAGCTGTCTGTGCACGCCGGTCCGCTTTGTGGAGGTCAACGGCATCACTGTGGTGGGGGAGCGCATCAATCCCACCGGCAAAAAGCGGCTGCAGCAGGCCCTGCGGGACGGCGACAGCGCCTACCCCTGCACTCAGGCTGTGGCCCAGGCCGAGGCCGGTGCGCAGGTGCTCGACGTCAATGCGGGCCTGCCCGGCATCGACGAGGCCGCCACGCTGGAGCAGCTTGTCAAGGATTTGCAGGCCGTCACCGACCTGCCGCTGCAGCTCGACTCCTCGAATCCAGAGGCCCTGTCCCGTGCGCTGCGCATCTACAACGGCAAGCCCATCGTCAACTCGGTCAACGGTGAGCCGGAGACGTTGGAAAAGATTCTGCCGCTCTGCAAAAAGTACGGCGCCGCCGTCGTCGGCCTGGCGCTGGACAAAGGCGGTATCCCGCCGACAGCCGAGGGCCGCTTTGCGATTGCTCAACGCATTGTCGCCGCTGCCAACGCCGCCGGTATCCCGAATGAGGACATCTACATTGACTGCCTGACGCTGACCGCCAGCGCCCAGCAGGAGGGTGCCGTCCAGACGCTGGAGGCTCTGTCCCGCTGCAAGCGTGAGCTGGGCGTGCGCACCGTGCTGGGCGTGTCGAACATCAGCTTCGGCCTGCCGTGCCGCGGCTACCTGAACACAACGTTTTTGACGATGGCCATGTCTGCTGGGCTCGATCTTGCCATCATGAATCCCAACACGCCGGAAATGATGGCTGCCGTGCGCGCCTACCGCGTGCTGACCTCGCAGGATTTACAGAGCACCGACTACGTTGCCGCCTATGCCGATGTGCAGATCCAGACGACGCAGACGAGCAAGTCCGCCGCCACCGTGGCCGAGGTCGGCGCCGCCGCACCGGGCGGGGACGCCCTGTTTGAGGCTGTGCGCCGCGGCCTGAAGGCCGAGGCCCGCGCCGCCGCGGACGCCGCGCTGACAATGCGCGAACCGCTGGACGTAGTGAATGTCTCGCTGATCCCCGCACTGGACGCCGTGGGCGACGGCTTTGAGAAAGGCACGGTATTCCTGCCGCAGCTTTTGCAGGCCGCCACCGCCGCGCAGGCTGCGTTCGAGGCCATCAAAGCCAAAATTGCCGCCTCCGGCCAGGCGCAGGGCAGCAAGGGCAAGATCGTCATTGCCACAGTCAAGGGCGACGTGCATGACATTGGCAAGAACATTGTCCGTGTCATCCTCGAAAACTACGGCTATGACGTGCTCGACCTCGGGCGCGACGTTGACCCCGAGCGTGTCGTAGAGGCCGTGCGCCAGACCGGTGCAAAGCTCGTCGGCCTGTCGGCCCTGATGACGACCACCGTCCCCAATATGCAGGCCACGATCGAGGCCCTGCATGCCGCGCACCTTGACTGTAAGGTCATGGTCGGCGGCGCGGTGCTGACGCCCGACTACGCCCGGGACATCGGTGCCGACTACTACTGCAAGGATGCCAAGGCCAGCGCTGATTTGGCCAAGCAGCTTTTAGGCTGATTGTATAGAGCCGCGTTTCACGAAGAAACGCGGTTTTTTGCACAATTGTAAATTCTTACCTTTGTCAGCAAATCACCATTGCAGGGAAGTTCCAATTGATGTATAATAGTTGTGTTTACTGTTTTTGGACATTTTCCTTTATTTGTCTGTTTTAGGAGCGTATCTTTTGAAGCACATAGCCAAAATCGCAGCGTTCACTGCGATTTTTCTGATTATAAATCTGATTTTCTGCGGCTTTATGCCGCCCGATAACGGTTCCAGCCTTGGCATGTGGCGCAGCTACCACCAAAAGCAGTCCATTGACATTGCCGTCATTGGCTCTTCGCTGGCTTCCTGCGCCCTGCCCGAAGAAGAACTCGCCGCCGCAACAGGGGAGACCGTTGCACTGATGGCAACAAACGCCCAAAGCTTGGATATGTCGCAGATCGCGCTGGAGACCCTGCTTCGGGAGCATTCTCCCCGGTATGTGATCCTTGTCATGGATTTGACCAACATGACAGGCAAACCCTATGCCAAAGCCCAAAAGGCTTTTTTATATGCAGAGCTGCAGACGGATTCCTGGAAGGATAAGCCCGCTGACCTGCTGCGCTACATGACCAGCCGTGATAACTTTACAGGTGCAGATTCCCTGAATGCGCTTTTTCCCTGGCAGAGCGGCAGCTGGCCCACCGACTGGCCCGCTACGATCCAACAGAAATGGAATGCCGTACTGAATCATCTGCCGCACCGGCGCGGTGCGGCCCATGCCCAGCCGGAGGATACCGCGGTCATCAACTTTGACACTGTCGGCACGGAGAACACCTGGAGCCAGAACGCCCACGACTTTAGCGCGCAGCACATTGAGGAGCTGACCTCCATGCTGCAGCTCTGTCAGGAGAACGGCACGCGCCTTTTGCTCATCAGTGCGCCCAAGACCACGCTGGACGTCGTGAGCTACGAGACGTATTTTGACGACTACGCCTACTTCAAGCAGCTGGCAGCACAGTATGGGGCTTCCTATTATGACTTTAACCTTGCAAAGCCAGAGCTGTTTGAGAACAAAGAGCCTGACTATCACAAGGATTTCACCCACATGAATGCTGCCGGCGGGCATGCGTTCAGCCTGAGCATGGCAAAGTTTCTGGCTATGCTGGACGCCGGGCAGGATGTAGAATCGTTGTTCGAGACGCCGTCAGAATATCTGGCCGCCGTAAACTATATCACCAACGTCTACCTGACGCCGGAGGTTCACCCGGACAAGATTTTGCTGCTGGCCGGTTCCTACCACGGTCCGTCCGTACAGGCTGAATACGAGTTCTGGGTCAAAGCGCCGGGGGAGAGCGAATACAGCCGGGTTTCCGCGTATTCTACCCGCTCCTGGACCGAGTACGCAGCGGCGGAGCACGGCACCTACCAGTTCCGCGTGAATGCCCGTATTGTTGGTTCTTCCGCCGATTTTGAGCGATATTATGAATGTTCTGTCGATTTTTGATTTTGTGGATGGTGTAGTGTGGAAATCTATTCCCTGAGTTTCTTCCTGCTGGTCAGCGTTGGACTCATTTTATATTATACTGTTTTCAGCCGCTGCCAATGGATCTGCCTGCTGGGGTTGAGCCTGCTGTTTTTTACCGCCAGCGGCTGGAAGGGCCTTGTTTTTCTGCTTTTCACTGCGTTGACGATCTGGCTCGGCGGCTTGCAGCTGGCAAAGCTGGATGCCGATTCCGCCGCGCGGCGAAAAGCTCCGGGCATAACCAAGGACGAAAAAAAGGCCATCAAAGCACAGGCGGTGCGCCGCAAAAAATGTCTTGTTGCTGCTGTGCTGACTTCCAACTTTCTTGTGCTTGGCTACTTCAAATACTGGTCCTATTTTGCGGAGCTGCTCTCCGGTGCATTTTCGGCCACAGCGCCGTCTTCACTGGGGCTGGTCATGCCGCTTGGCATCAGCTTTTACACGTTTCAGGCCGTCGGTTATCTGATTGACTGCTACCGTGGTCGGCACCCGGCAGAGAAAAACTACGTCCGCTTTCTGCTTTTCATCAGCTTTTTTCCGCAGCTGATCCAGGGCCCCATCAACCGCTACGGAGAGATGGCCCCGCAGCTCACCGCCCGTCACATCTGGAACTGGGAGCGTACCAAGCGTGCGCTGTTCCTGTTTCTGTTCGGCGCAATGAAGAAATATGCCATCGCAAACCTGACCGCCCCGACGATTGCCGCCATCCTCGACGGTAATGACCCCAAGCTGGCCGGTTCTATGGCACTGCTGGCCATTTTGCTGTACTCGCTGCAGCAGTATGCAGATTTTTCCGGCGGCATTGATATGGTATTGGGTGTTGCGCAGCTGTACGGCATTGAGATGATGCCCAACTTCCGGCAGCCGTATTTTTCTACCTCGCTGGGGGATTTCTGGCGGCGCTGGCATATTTCGCTGGGTGCGTGGATGCGTGATTACCTGTTCTATCCCTTTGCACTGACCAAGCCGATGCAGCGCTTCGGCAAGTGGGCCACATCGCATTGGGGCAAGCATTTTGGCCGTGTGCTGCCTGCTGCAGTCGCCAACCTGCTTGTGTTTGCTGTGGTCGGCATCTGGCACGGCCCGCAGGCGCACTACCTTGCCTGGGGTCTGTATAACGGTCTTGTCATTGCGCTGGCTGACCTGCTGGAGCCCGCTTTCAAAAAGCTCAACACAGCGCTGCACATTCCTACCGAAAGCCGCGGCTGGCACGTTTTTCGCATCGTGCGGACCTTTATCATCGTCAACATCGGCTGGTACTTTGACCGCAATGAGTTTGTGCAGGGGTGCATCTACCTGCGCAACACCTTTACAGATTTCAATTTTTCCGCATTGGTCGCGAATGCCCCCGGCGCTTTCGCGGCAGTCTCCGGCCCGGCCTGGGGGCTTGTCATCATCAGTACCCTTCTGGTCTTTGCCCATAGTGTGCTGAAGGAACAAGGCCGCGACCCTTACGCAGAGGTACAGCGGTTGCCGCTTGCGCTGCGCTGGGTTTTATATTATCTTGTTATTTTCATGGTACTCCTCAGCTTTATCTGCGTCAATGAAACCGTTGGTTTCCTCTATGCCAACTTTTAAGAAAAGAGCTTTCTATGCAAACAAACATTCTGGACTGGCTTGAAGCCACGTCCGCCCGCTGCCCGGATGCCCCCGCTGTGGGGGATGACCAGACAGACTGTACCTGGGCACAGCTGGCCGACACGGCCCGCCGCGCCGGCAGCTTTCTGGCATCCCGCACGATGCCGCGCCGCCCTGTGGCATTTTACCTGGAAAAATCCGTTTCCGCTTTTGCTGCCATGCTTGGCACAGTCTACGCGGGCTGCTGCTACTCGGTGCTTGACACCCGCCAGCCCGCTGCCCGAACTTTGCAGGTATTGGATACTTTGACCCCTGCATTTCTTGTTACGGACGAGGCCCACGCTGCCGCAGCCGCCGCGCTGGGGTACAGCGGGCAAATCATCCGGCTTGACGATCTGCTGGCCGCGCCTGCGGACGCTGCCCTGCTGGCAGCCCGCCGCCGTCAGGCTGTGGACGTTGACCCTCTGTATATCAACTTCACAAGCGGAAGCACCGGTGTGCCAAAAGGCGTCACCGTCAGCCACCGCTCGGTGCTGGATTTTATCCCGCAGTTTGCCGAAATTTTCGGCATCACACAAAATGATATTCTGGGCAATCAGGCTCCCTTTGACTTTGACGTTTCGGTCAAAGACCTGTACACGGCACTCTACACGGGGGCTAAGGTGCAGATCATCCCGCGCGCTTATTTCAGTCAGCCCACAAAACTCATGGACTATCTGGCAGACCATGAGGTCACCATACTTGTCTGGGCCGTCAGTGCCATGTGCTTTGTCTCCATCATGAACGGCTTCAGCTACCGTATACCTTCCCACGTGCGGCAGGTATTGTTCAGCGGCGAAGTCATGCCCATCAAGCACCTGATGAAGTGGAAGTCCGCTCTGCCGCACGCCCGGTTCGTGAACCTCTACGGCCCGACAGAGATTACCTGCAACTGCACCTACGCCATTTTGCCGGACCGCGATTTTGCCCCGGATGAGGCGCTGCCCATCGGACGCGCGTTTCCCAACGAGAAGGTCTTTCTGCTGGACGAGAACGACGCCCTTGTCACCGTGCCCGGGCAGGCAGGGGAGATCTGCGTTTCCGGTACGGCGCTTGCCCTCGGCTACTATGCTGACCCTGTGCGCACAGCACAGGCCTTTACCCAGAATCCGCTGAACACCAACTGGTATGAGCGTATTTACCGCACCGGTGATCTGGCCCGCTACGACGAAAGCGGCAGCCTGTATTATATTGGCCGCCGGGATTTCCAGATCAAGCACATGGGACACCGCGTAGAGCTTGGCGAAATTGAAGCTGCCGCTATGCGCTGCGACGCCGTGACCCGTGCCTGCTGCACGTTTGATGCCGAACGCCAGCGGCTCCACCTGTTTTACACGGGCAGCTGTGAGAAAGCCGCCCTGCTGGCTGCGCTGAAAGAAAGTCTGCCGCCTTTTATGCAGCCGAATACTGCTGTGCAGCTGGACGAGATGCCGCTGAATAAAAACGGCAAAATTGACCGCACGGCACTGGCTGCCCTGACGAAAAAAGGAGCCCATAAATGACCGACGCTTCTTTACAAAAAATTGCTGCCACCTACGGCACACCGACGTTTGTCTTTGACACTGACGCTTTGCAGGCCCGCGTGCGCGCTATTCAGGCAATCTGGGGCAGGGAAATCGACCTTTGCTATTCCATCAAGGCCAACCCATTTCTGCTGCCTGCCATGATGCAGGTCACTGCGCGGCTGGAAGTATGCAGTCCCGGAGAGCTTTCGCTCTGCGAGAGCCTGCATGCTGCGGATGCACGTGTTATCTATTCGGGTGTTAATAAGACGCCCGTGGATATTGCCCGCGCCGTGGCCGACGGCGTCGGCACCTGCACAGCGGAATCTCTGCTGCAGGTCCGCTATCTGCAGGATGCTGCACGCAAGGCCGCCAAACGGCTGCCTGTGCTGCTGCGGCTGAACGCGGGCAGTCAGTTCGGCATGTCAAAGGAGGATCTTTTCACCGCATTGGCGCATCGCAGGGAAACACCTGATCTGGAGTTTATCGGCATTCACTACTTTGTCGGGACCCAGCGCAAAAAGCTGGTCAATCAGCAAAAAGAGCTGGCCATGCTGCGGGAACTGTACGCTGAAATTGAGCAGACCTTCGGCCTGCGTCTGCCGGAACTGGAATACGGTCCAGGGCTGGCGGTGCCGTATTTTGACGGCGACGATTTTACCGACACACTGTCCCCGGCCAAAGACCTTGCGCCAGCACTGCGCGAAGTCAGCAACTGGGTCCATCTGACCGTTGAGATGGGCCGCTTTTACACCGCCGAATGCGGTTATTATCTGACCACCGCCATGGACTGCAAGGACCACGGCGGGCAGCACTACTGCATTGTGGACGGTGGAATGAACCACCTGAATTATCTTGGCCAGATCATGGGTATGAAACGCCCGCATCTGCGCCATTTTGCTGCCCGGGCAGCTTCCGTACAGGACTGGACACTTTGCGGCAGCCTTTGTACTACGAACGATGTTCTTGTGCGCAGTATGCCGCTGGCCGGACTATGCCCCGGCGACCTGCTTGTTTTTGAGAACACCGGTGCCTACTCTGTTACGGAAGGACTTGGTCTGTTTTTGAGCCGCGACCTGCCGCAGGTCATTCTGTGGCAGAACGGCACGCCGCACCCGGTACGCAGCGAAACGCCAACCTATCCCATCAATACACCCGCTGTGTAAGATAATTTGAAAAGGAGAAATACCAATGGAACGTTTACTGGAAATTTTAAGCGAAATCAAAGAGGACGTGGACTTTTCCACCTGTACAACGCTGATCGATGACGGCATCCTGGACTCTTTCGACATTCTGCAGATTATCTCGGCCCTGAATGAGGAATACGACATTTCGATCCCCGCATCCGAAATCATGCCGCAGAACTTCAACAGCGCCGAGGCCCTTTACAAGATGGTCCAGCGCCTGCAGGAAGATTGATGTCCGAGATGCCCGAAATATAAGATAACGCTTGCATTTATTCCAAACTTATTGTATAATACTGAAAGCGGACAGGGCTGAATTGCGCTGTTTCGCGTACAGATGCAGGTCCCGCGCATGGGCAGCCTGTGAACCATGTCAGGCGGGGAACCGAGCAGCATTAAGCGGCGCTTGCCCAGTGCCGCGGTCAAGCCTGCATCTGTACGCAAAGCAGCGCAGCCGCGTGCTCTGCCCGCTGTTTTTTGTAGCTTTGCAGGAGGTGAGCCGATGTACCGTGCCCTGTATCGAAAATGGCGTCCCCAGCGCTTTGCGGACGTGGTTGGCCAGACGGCCATCGTCACGGCCCTGCAGAACCAGATTTCTGCCGGGCGCATCGGCCATGCGTATCTGTTCACCGGCACCCGCGGCACCGGCAAGACGACCTGCGCCAAGATCTTTGCCAAGGCGGTCAACTGTCTGGACACTTCCAGCCCCGACCCCTGCGGCGAGTGTGAAATTTGTAAGGGCATTGATTCCGGTTCCGTCATGGACATCATCGAGATGGATGCCGCGTCAAACAACGGCGTTGACGACATCCGCGACCTGCGCGACGAGGTAGCCTATCTGCCGTCGGTCTGCAAGTACAAGGTCTACATCATCGACGAGGTGCACATGCTCTCCACCGCGGCGTTCAATGCGCTGCTCAAAACGATGGAGGAACCGCCCGAGCACGTCATCTTTATCTTAGCCACCACCGAGGTGCAGAAGGTTCCCGTCACGATTTTGAGCCGCTGCCAGCGGTATGACTTCACCCGCATCACAGCGGATGACATTGCCGGGCGGCTGCTCTACGTGGCCGGGCAGGAGAAGATCGAGCTGGACGAGAACGCCGCACAGTTGATTGGCCGTCTGGCCGACGGTGCCATGCGTGACGCGCTGTCCATTCTGGACACCTGCGCCGGTGTCGACAACCACGTGGACGAGGCGCTCGTCCGCCGTATGGCCGGTGTCACGGACAGGGGCTACCTGTTTGAGATCAGCGACGCCATCGCGGCAGGGGACTCCGTCACTGCACTGGAAAAAATCGCCGAGCTGCGCCAGCAGAGCGTCGATATGCGCCGCCTCTGCATGGAGCTTGCCGGGCATTACCGCAATCTGATGCTCTGCGCGCTGCCGGGCGGCACGTCACTTCTGACCGGCATCTCGCCGGAGGAGGAGGCCGCCTACACCCAGCGCAGGGACTTCCCGCAGCGGGAGGCCATCCGTGCGGTCAATGCGTTCGGCTCGGCGCTTGAGAAAATGAGCCGCGGCACTGACCAGCGCATTGAGCTGGAGCTGGCGATTTTCTCGCTGACCCAGCCCGAGACTGCCGCCGCACCTGTTATCATCCAGCAGCCCACCCCGGCAGCACCCGCCGCGCCTCAGGCGTTCGCCAGCGCGCCGTGCGCCTACACAGCAGCGCCGCCCGTACAGGCTGCGCCCTCTGTAGTGCCGCCCGTGGTACAGCCGCAGAGCGTTCCCGCCGCTGCACCGGATGATGTACCGCCGCCCATTGACGATGACCCGCCGTTCCTGCAGCCGGAGCTGAAGCCCGCCCCGCAGCAAACTCCCGCGCCGGTACCGCCAGCACCCGCTGCCCCGGCCCCGCGTAAGGCCGAGCCGCCGCGGCAGGCAGGCCCGCTGGAGCCGTTCGCCTTCTGGCCCGCCGTGCTGGCCGATTTGGAGGAGAATGATGCGATGCTCATCTCCTTTTTGCGCGGCACCCGGGCCTATTGCGACGGCAAGCGCGTGCTGTTTGAGTGCAGCGACGCCTTCCGCGATTATATCCGCAATAACCGGGAGGTCAGCAAGCGTCTTAAGGAAACTATCTACCGTGTATCGCGCACCAAGTACAGTATCGGCCCCTATGAGGAGCCAAAGACCGACGACAACACAGCTGCCGTCAGCCTGGATGAGACCCTGCACACGATGCAGGCGCTTGGTGTCGATTTGAAAATCGTTGATAAATAATTATTTTTGGAGGATACAACCATGAAAGCAAGACTGCCCAAGGGCTATGGCCGCCCCGATCCCAACGCCATGATGCGTCAGGTCCAGAAGATGCAGGACGACATCCGCGCCAAGCAGGAGGAGCTAGAAGCCAAGGAGTACACCGGCACCGCCAGCGGTGAGATGGTCACTGTCACGATGAACGGCAAGCATGAGATCACCGCCGTCAAGATCAAGCCCGAGGCCGTCGACCCCGATGATATTGAAATGCTTGAAGATCTGATTGCCGCCGCCGTCAACAGCGCCTCCGCTGCCGTTGACAAGGACTCCGAGGAGGAGATGTCCAAGATGACCGGCGGTCTGAACATCCCCGGTCTGGGCTAAGAGGCTGCCTATGTTCAACAACAATGTTGAGCCGCTGGAAAATCTGATCGACCAGTTTGCCCAGTTTCCCGGCATTGGCCGCAAAAGTGCGGTGCGTATGGCCTATCAGGTCATGTCGATGCCGCCCAAGCAGGCCATGGAGCTGGCCAAGGCGATTGAGCACGCCAAAAGTGACCTGCACCGCTGCCGCATCTGCCAGGACTACACCACCGGCGATGTCTGCAAGATCTGCGCCTCCCAGAAGCGGGACCGCAGCATCATCTGCGTGGTCGAGGGCCCGCGCGACATCAAGTCGATTGAGCGCACCCACGAGTACAACGGCCTGTACCATGTGCTGCACGGCCTGATTTCGCCGATGGATGGCATCGGTGCAGATCAGCTCTGCATCAAGGAGCTGCTGGCCCGTCTGAATGACACCGTCAAGGAGGTCATCATGGCCACCAGCCCGACGGTGGAGGGCGAGGCCACGGCGATGTATATCGCCAAACTCATCAAACCTCTGGGCATCAAAACGACCCGCCTGGCCTATGGCCTGCCCGTCGGCTCGAGTCTGGAATACGCCGATGAGACGACGCTGTACCGTGCCATGGCCGGACGCGGCGAGATGTAAAAAAATTCCTGTACCGCTTTTGCCGGTACAGGTTTTTTATTGCAGCTTTATTTCAGCAGACCGTAATCCCGCAGACAGCGCTGTACACCCGTCAGGGTATCGTCAAAGCCGACGCCCGCTGCCGCACGGAACCTGCCGCCGTCCATCAGCAGGCTGCGCGGCCAGTCTGCTGCCTCTATGACGGGGTGGATGTCCAGCAGCGCACAGGCGCGCCGGGCCGTCGCGACCATGTCGCAGTCGTTCTCGCTGCCAAAGTTGTACACACCGCCCGGCAGTTCCATGGCCTGGGTCAGCCGCTCCACGGCCTCCCGCACATAGGTTATGCCGCGGTAGTCCCGCATCGAAAACCGCAGCGTTTCCTGCCGCATAGCGGCGGTCAGCAGGTTCAGCAGGAAGTTACCGCGGATCGGCAGGCCGTACCCGGGCAGGTCGTACATTCAGGCCGCCCGCAGCAGCACGGCATCGGGCAAAATATCCAGCACGCGCTGCTCCATCTCCTGCTTGTGGCGGCCATAGACGTTGGCGGGGGAGAGCGGTGTATCCTCGTCAAACGGCCCGTGCTCAGTAAGGCCCGTGTAGACCTGGTCAGAGCTGAACGCAACCAGCTTTGCGCCGCTTTTTTGCGCTGCAGCCGCCATCCAGCACGGCAGCAGAACGTTGGCGCGGTAGGACTCGTCCGGGTGCTTTTCGCTGTAGCCCGTGTCGGAGAGCGCCGCCGTGTGTACGATCACGTCCGGCTGCTCGCGCCGCACCCAGTCGGCCACGGTCTGCTCATCCGCTGCGGCCAGCATTCCTTTGGGGAAGGCGCACAGCTCGTACCGCCCCGCCAGCTGGGTCATGATGCGTGCCCCCACAAAGCCGCCCGCGCCGGAGACCAATAGCTTTTTCATGTCTTTTCCCTCGCAATACGATTTTTGTCTTTATTGTACCGTTTTTGCGCAGCTGTTGCAAGCGGCTTGACAAATTCCGCGCTGGTTTGTATAATAGAGGCACCTAAAATAAGGTGTGGATTTTTACAGTTCTGATACTACTTTTCGCCACACAGCGCTTTCTTTCCGGGAAAGCGTTGTGTGGTTTTTGTTGTGTCAAAAGGAGGAGCCCATGAACGATACCTTCATGAAAGAAAAGCCGATTTTTCCGCTGCTGACCTCAATGGCCCTGCCTATGGTCGTCTCGATGCTGGTCAATGCACTGTACAACATCGTGGACAGCCTCTTTGTCGCCCGCATCAGTGAGGAAGCCATGACTGCGCTGTCCCTCGTCTACCCGGTGCAGAACCTCATCAACGCGATTGCCATCGGCTTCAGCATCGGCATTGCCGCGCTGATCTCGCTGCATCTCGGTGCAGGCAACAAAGAAAAGGCTGACATGGCCGCCACCCACGGCATGGTGCTTTCGCTGATCCACGGCGTCGTGATTTCCATCGTCTGCACCGCCATCATGCCGCGGTTCCTGCGCTCCTTCACCAGCGACGAGACCGTCATTGCCATGGGCGTGACCTACTCCCGCGTTGCCTTTATGTTCGCCGTCGTCATCATGGCCGCCATGGCGTTTGAGAAGATCTTTCAGGCGGTGGGCCGGATGAACATTACGATGATCGGCCTGATGGGCGGCTCGGTCTGCAACATCATTCTGGACCCGCTGTTGATTTTCGGCATCGGCCCGTTCCCCAAAATGGGCATTGCCGGTGCGGCGCTGGCTACCGGCATCGGCCAGATGGTCCCCGTCATCTTCTATCTGATCGTCTACTTCGTCAGCCCTATCCCGGTCAGGCTGCGCTCCGGCTGCCTGAAGCCGGACGCCAAAATGGCCCTGCAGCTCTATTCCATCGGCGTACCGGCCATCCTGAATCTGGCGCTGCCCTCGGTGCTCATCACCTTCCTGAACTCGCTGCTGGCTGTCTACTCTCAAAGCTATGTCGTCGTGCTGGGTATCTACTATAAATTGCAGACCTTCCTGTACCTGCCCGCCAACGGCATTGTGCAGGGTCTGCGCCCCATCATCGGCTACAACTACGGCGCGGGGGAGTATGACCGCGTCAAAAAGCTCTACCGCACGTCCATGGGCATGTGTGCCGCCATCATGGCCGCGGGCACGGTGCTCTGTCTGGCGCTGTCCGGCCAGCTGATCGGGCTTTTCAGCTCGAACGCCGAGACCATCGCCATCGGCACGTCGGCCCTGCGCATCATCTGCGTCGGCTTCATCGTCTCGACGATTTCGGTCGTCGCCTCCGGCTCGCTGGAGGGTCTCGGCATGGGCGTGCAGTCACTGGTCATCTCGCTGTGCCGTTACATCGTTGTCATCATGCCGCTGGCCTGGCTGTTCTGCCGCCTGCTGGGTGCCGACGGCATCTGGAACGCCTTCTGGGTGACCGAGGTCATCACGGCGGGCATTTCACTGGTCGTATACCACAAGAGCGTGAAGCTGAAATAAACCAACAGGAGCCTGACCACAGCCGGTCAGGCTCCTGTTTTATATAAGTAAAAGGCTTCCCCCGAGGGGGAAGCCTCAGACTGTCGAAAAAGGTGCGTTCACCCCTTGGCCCCCTCTGCGAGGGGGCTCCGCCCGCAGGCGGTGGGGGAGAGAACTGTACGGCTGTCCGAAATATTTCGGGCTATGGCAAGGTTCTCTCCCTCCGCCCCTTCGGGGCACCTCCCTCGCAGAGGGAGGTTTTTCGACACGATGCGCCTTTCCCCAAAGGGGAAGGCTTTTCGTTACGCCTGCTCCTGCACGTACCGGATAAACGCATCGCGCTCCGCGGTGGAGCGCACAACGGCCGTGTACATCCAGTCGCCCATGTCCAGGCGCAGCGCCTGGGGAATGCGCTCACACATCCGCATACGGGAGCCGTACTTGGCCATGATCTGCGCATGGGTGTGCTTGTACTCATGGCAGTCGCGGCGGCCTGCGTAGACGCAGAAATACTTCGGGCCGTCCAGTTCGGCGTTGCGTACCTCGTCGTAGCAGACCATGTCCGCCCAGATCTGGTAGCAGTCCACCGAGTTCGCATAGTTGATCATATCGGGCGTGTAGCCGCCTGCGGGGCGCATGTTGACCTCCAGCGCGACGTAGTCGCCCTTTTTGCCAAGACCCGGCTTGTCCTCATTCAACCGGAAGAACTCGCAGTGGAAGAAGCGGCTCTTTGCGCCGAACGCCTTGATGGTGCGGAAGCCCACATCCTTCAGCGCAGCGGGCACGGACTTCTGCGTCCAGTAGGAGAGGTCGCCTTTCTGACTGACGATGTCCAGCAGCGGGGTGGGGAACACGTTGGAGGTGTAGAACAGCGGCACGCAATGGCTGTCGGCCACACCGTCAAAGCTGACGATGGTGCCGTTGATGTACTCCTCCATAATGTACCGGACGTTATGCGGCTCGGCGTAGAATTCTTTCAGCTCGGTGAAATTGCGCAGCTTGTAGGTTGCCTCGGCGCCGCAGCCGTTGTCCGGCTTAACGATGACCGGATAGCCGACCTCCTTGATAAAGGCGCGCGCCTCGGCCAGTGTGTTGACAATATGGTGGCGCGCCACCGGTACACCCGCGGCGATGTAGCTTTCCTTCATTTTGCTCTTGTACTTGATGCGCTCGATGAAGTCATTCTTCGCACCGGTATTGATGTTGAAATCCGTGCGCAGCTGGGCGTCCATCTCCAGCCAATACTCGTTGTTGGACTCGATCCAGTCGATCTTGCCATAGTGGAAGGTAAAGTACGCGACAGCGCGGAGCATCTCGTCGTAATTGCCAAGATCATTCACGCGGTAATACTCAGTCAGGCACTGCTTTAATTCCCAGGGAATCTCGTCAAACGGAGCATCACCGATGCCCAGCACATTGACGCCGTTGCGGTGCAGACGGTCACAGAAATTCCAGTAGGTCTTGGGAAAATGCGGGCTGACAAAGATAAAATTCATCGGGTACTTCAACTTCCTCTCTCAAACTTCACTCGAACCGGCGTCACACAAAGCGATTCTGTGCAGCGTCATACTCATAGCCGATCTCGCGCAGGGCCGCACACAGCGCGTCACGGTCAGTCTCCTCACGGTCACACAGCGCGTCCAGACTGGCGTCGCGGTCCCGCAGTTGGGTGTTTACATAGCTCAACAGCATTACAGGGTCACGGGGGAGCATAGACCCACCTCCTAAAAAAGCAAGCGTAAAAGAGAAAAAGCCGGTCACACGATGTGACCGGCATTTTTTCCTTCCAATCAGACCGCGCGGGTAACTTTACCAGAGCGCAGGCAGCGGGTGCAGGCGTAGATATACTTCGGGGAACCGTCCACGATCGCCTTCACGCGCTTGACATTGGGGTTCCAGGTACGGTTGCTCCGACGATGAGAGTGAGAAACCTTGATACCGAACGTGACACCCTTGCCACAGCAAGAACATTTGGCCATAATTGCTTGCACCTCCTTTTCAATAGCTTTAATAGTATAGCGTATACTGCGCGAAAATGCAAGTGTTTTGACAGAAAAAATTTTGATTTTTTTCATAATTTTGCGTTTTTGTTTGATTCAGGCGCTAAATATTGTGTTTTCGGTGCCTACAGGGCTTGTCTTGCCGTCATTTCTACGATATAATAGACTAAGCTTTTAATGGGGTGGTGTTACCTTTTGAACGGATTGTTGTCTCCCGCGGTGATCGTGCAGTATCTGCTGCGCGCTGTTGTCGTGCTCATCACCATCCCGTTTCATGAGTCGGCCCACGCGCTGGCCAGCCACCTGCTGGGTGATGACACTGCCGTGCGCGCCGGGCGTCTCTCGATGAATCCGCTGCGCCACTTCGACCCGCTGGGTGCCCTGTGCATGCTGGTGGGAGGCGTCGGCTGGGCCAAGCCCGTCTCGATCAACCCGTACAACTATAAGAACCCCAAGGTCGGCATGGCGCTGTCCGCTGCCGCAGGGCCTGCCAGCAATCTGCTGCTGGCGTGGGTGTCGATGATCCTGTACAAGCTGTGCTGGTACAGCGGGCTGGGGGACGCCGTGCCCGTGCTGACGATGTTCCTATATTATATGGTAGCCATGAATCTGAGCCTGGCGGTTTTCAATTTGCTGCCGGTACCGCCGTTTGACGGCAGCCGCATTGCGCTCTTGTTTTTGCCGCAGCGGCTCTATTTCAGGGCGATGAAATATGAGCGATATATTATGCTGGCCGTGCTGGCACTGGTGTTTTTGGGTCTGCTGGACGCGCCGCTGTCTTGGCTTGTCAACGGTATGTGGCGGCTGATGCTGCACCTGACAGGCTTTGTGGAGCTGCTTTGGGGGTATTGAGTTTTTGCCGGAAGTTCTGACATTTAAAATAGAAGATTTTGAGGGCCCGCTGGATTTGCTGCTGTACCTGGTGGGCAAAAATAAAATGAACCTCTATGATGTCAACATCATGGAGCTGATCGAGCAGTACACCGCTGCGATCCGGGAGATGCAGCAAGACCGGATGGAGATTTCCAGCGAGTTCATCGACATGGCGGCGCATCTGGTGCAGATGAAAAGCGCCCTGCTGCTGCCGCGCAGCCCCGAGGCCGAGCGCATGAAGGCCGAGCTAACCGGGCGTTTGATCGAGTACAGCGCCTGCAAGGAGGTGGCCGCCCAGCTGGGCAGCCGTGCCCGCGACCTGTACACCGTGGCCCGTGAGCCGATGCCGCTGGTCGGCGCTGCCGAATACACCCGCCGCCATGACCCGAACTGGCTCGTGCAGGCGTGGTTCAATCTGATGGGCCGCAGCACCCGCAAGAAAAAGCCCACGCAGGAAAAATTTGAGCCGCTCGTCACCGCGCCGTTTGTCTCCGTCGCCAGCCGCGTCTCCCACATGCTGCGTGGCTTGCTCAAGGGCAGCCTGCAAAAAATGGGCCAGCTGTTCAGCCACGAGGAAAGCCGCAGCACAAACGTAGCGACCTTCCTGGCGCTGCTCGAGCTCATCCGCGCGGGACGCGTCAAGGTCGACGACAGCGGCGCCTTGCAGCTGGACCGCACACACCGCAGAAGAAAGGACAAAACGCCATGACAGAACGACAGGAGCTCGGCTCTCTTGAAGCCATGCTGTTTGCCCACGCCGAGCCTGTGGAGACCGCCCGCCTGGCCGACGCCCTGCGGCTGGACGCCGACGAGGTCACCACGCTTTTGCAAAAGCTGCAAAAGCACTACGATGAGCAGGAGAGCGGCATGGTCATCCTGTACTTCGAGCCTGACCGCTGGCAGATGACGACCCGCCCGTACTACGGCGAGATGGTCAAGCGCATTCTGGACACCCGCCGCAACGCGCCGCTTTCGCCCGCCGCACTGGAGGTACTGGCCGTCATTGCCTACAATCAGCCCGTCTCCCGCAGCTTTATCGAGCAGGTACGCGGTGTTGACTCGTCGTCCACCGTCACCAAGCTGTTGGACAAGGGACTGATTGAGGAGGCGGGCCGCCTGGACCTACCCGGCAAGCCGGTAGCTTTCCAGGTCACGGACACATTTCTGCGCGTCTTTGGCCTCGGCAGTCTGGCCGACCTGCCACCGCTTCACGGCGAGGCTGCCGAGAGCGCCGAGCCGGAGGAGACGGAAGGCGACGACGGTCAGCTGGAATGGAAGTGATTGCTTATGGCCATTCTGTTGTTCCTTCTCCGACTGATTGGCTGGGTGCTGCTGGCGGTGCTCTTGCTGCTGTTCGTCGCCCTGCTGATACCGCTGGGCGTTCGGTTTGCGTACCGCCCGGGCAGCGTGCGGGCCACGGCCTGCTACGGACCGCTGCACTTCACGCTCTGGCCGCGCAGGGGCCAGCCGGAAGCACTGAAAAAGCCCGCCTCCGCCGCACCGCCCGGGCAGACCGTGCGCAAGACGGCGGACGGCGAACAGGCGTCCGTCACCGTGGACGTCAAGCCGGACAAGCCCGCCGCAAAGCCCGCACAGACCGTCGCCCGGCAGCCCGCGGCGCAGGGAAAGCCCGAAGCGCCGAAGCCTGCTGACAGTGTCCCCACTGAAAGCGCCGATGCTGAGGGCAGCGCGAAAAAGGGCAGTCTGCCGTTCGGCATCTCGACGCGCATCGACGCCGCTATGCAGCTGCTGTCCAATGACCCGATAGCATTTGCCCGGTGCATGCTGGGCCACACAGGCTGGCTGGGGCGCCACCTGCTGCGTTCGGTGCGGGTGTCCGGGCTGGACATCTTCTGGACCGTGACCGCCGACGAGGCCAGCACCACCGCCGAGCTGTTCGGCGCCGAAACGGCGCTTGCCAACAATCTGCTGGCTCTGGTCCAGCAGTACATCCGCGTACAGAGTGACCGCCTTTGGCTCGAGCCGGATTTCACCGGTGAGCGCGCAGGGGAGCGTATCGTCTCGTTCCGTCTGACGTCCTGCGCCGCCGTGCTGCTCTGGCTCGTCATCCGGCTGCTGCACCGTCTGTGGAAGGACCCGCAGCTGCAGCCCGCTGCAAAGGCATAAACGATTTCTTTTTTCGATAAAAGGAGGAACTTACAATGGCTGAACATCCTATTCAAGGTCTGATGGGCGTCACCATCGAGAAAATCCGCGACATGGTCAACGCCGAGACCATCATCGGTGACCCGATCCATGTGGATGACACCACCATCATCCCGGTCTCCCGCGTCACCTTCGGGTTTGTGTCCGGCGGTTCCGACGTCGGCCCCAGCTCCAACAAGCAGATGTTCGGCGGCGGCAGCGGCGCAGGCGTCTCGGTCACGCCGGTGGCATTCCTCGTCGTTTCCAACGGCAATGTGCGCACCGTCCAGCTGGTGGAGAAGGTCTCCGCCGTTGACAACGTTATAGCCTCGCTGCCGGAGCTGGTAGACAAAGTCGCTGCGCTCATCAAGAAAGAAAAGCCGGGTGCTGACGCACCCGCCGAGTAAGGAGTATAAATTTTAATGGCAGAACAACGTATTCAAAAGGTACTGGCCGACCAGGGCATCTGCTCCCGCCGCGAGGCCGAGCGCCTGATCGCTGCGGGCAAGGTCAAGGTCAACGGCCACCCGGTCACCCTGGGCGACAAGATGGATCCCGACTATGACAAGGTCATGATCGACGGGCAGACACAGCGCATCGTGCGCAAGCGCCAGTACACCTATATCATGCTGCACAAGCCACGCGGCTATCTGACGACCCGCTCTGACGACCGTGGCCGAAAGACCGTCATGGATCTTGTTTCCGATGTGCCCGCCATGCTGCGCCCGGTGGGCCGCCTGGACAAGGACAGCGAGGGGCTGCTGCTCATGACCGATGACGGCGCATTCATCAATATGCTGACCCACCCGTCCGGCGGTGTCGGCAAGCTGTACCGCGTCACGGTCAATCCCCGCGCCACTGAGCAGCAGATCATCGAGATGTCGTCCGGCGTTGTGCTGGATGACGGCGTCAAGACCAGGCCCTGCGTCATCCACGTCGTGGTCGATGAGCCGGGCCGCAGTGTGCTGGAGATCACCCTGCACGAGGGCCGCAACCGCCAGATCCGCCGCATGTGCTCCGCTGTCGGCCTGCAGGTCGTGCGCCTGCGCCGCAGCGCCGAAGGTCCCGTCAAGCTCGGTATGCTGCAGCCCGGCGAGTACCGTGAGCTGAAAAAGAGCGAGATCAATGCCCTGCGCAACGCAGCCATGAAATCTGCCGGCAAAGGGGAGAGCCGTGCTGCCAGCCCGGCCCGCCGTCCCGGCCCCCTTAAAAAGCGCACAAATTCTGACTAAAATTGCAGGAAATTCTGAAAAATGTGCAAAATTCCACTTGTGGAAACGTCGCGAACGTAGTATAATTCAATTAAATGGCGGATTTTTTGTAAAGTATTTTTATAAAAAACAGTCAGCTTTACCATAGGAGGAAACTGTATGGCAGCAAATAAGCCCGGCAAGGCAGAGATCCTTGCAGCATTTTTTGATGACGGCACCTACTCGCCGCTGTTTACCGACGGCGCAGTGAGTGCTGCTTACGGCTGTGCAAACGGCCAGAACGCCTACGTCGTGTTTGAGGACGGTTCTCCCGTCGGCGTGCAGGATATTGAAAAGAATATCCGCGTGCTGGAGATGGCCGCCGAGACCGGCGCACCGGTTGTTACGTTCTATGATTCCACGGGTGCCAAGCTCGAGGGCGGTCTTGATCTGCTCAACGCCAACGCCCGCCTGACCGCAGAGATCGCGCGCGTTTCCGGCGTTGTGCCTCAGGTCGCCGTTGTCACCGGTACCTGCGCCGGTACCAACGCCATCAACGCCGCTGCCGCGGACGTCTGTGTCATGGCAGAGGATGCCGAGCTGTTCCTGAACGCTCCGTTCAACGCTGAGGACAAGGTTGCAAACGCCGGCTCTGCCGCGTTTGCCGCCAAGGCCGGTGTCGCCGCCGTTACCGCTGCGGACGCCGTTGCCGCCGCCAAGCAGGCCGCCTCCATCGTCGCCCTGCTGCCCGCCAACAATCTGGCCGGTCCTGCGCTGTTCGACTTTGCCGCTCCCTCCAAGGCTCTTGACCTCGTCAAGTACTCTGCGGCTGACGCAATCGCCGCTCTGGCCGATGAGGGCAGCACTGTGGAGCTGTACGCAGGCTACGGCAAGAACATCGTCACCGCGTTGGCTACCATCAACGGCAGCGCCGTTGGTATCCTGGCCACCGAGAAGGCCGCTCTGTGCCACAAGTGCACCGCCAAGGCTGCCCGTTTCGTTCGTCTGTGCGATGCCTACAGCATCCCCGTTGTGACCGTCGTCAACACCGAGGGCTTCGGCAAGAGCGAGGGCGACGATCAGGCTGGCGGCATCCGTCAGGCTGCCCGTATGGCCGGTGTCTACGCCGAGGCTACCACCGTCAAGGTCGCCGTACTGGCCGGTGAGGCCGTCGGCCCTGCCTACACGGTCTTTGCCGCCTGCGCCGACTGGCGTGTTGCCGTGCAGGGCTGCACCGTAGCCCCGCTGGCTCCCGAGGCCGCTGTCACCGTTCTGTACAAGGACGAGATCTTCGCTTCCGATAACATCGTCAACGCCACCAAGGCCAAGGCTGCCGCCTACGCCAAGGAGGTCTGCAGCGCCAATGCCGCTGTGGCCAACGGTGCTGCTGACACCATTGCCGATGCTGCCACCGCCCGCGGCGCTGTCGCTCAGGCTCTGGATATGCTGGCCAGCAAGCGCACTGTGCGCCTGGCTAAGAAGCACGGCAATATCACGCTGTAATCATCAACCTTGAAATAGGGAGGACTTTTCCATGAAAAACCTGATCGTTACCGTTAACGGCGTTGCTTATAATGTCACCGTTGAGGAAGGCACCGGCGCTCCCGCTGCCGCTGCTGCTCCTGTTGCTGCCCCCGCAGCCGCTCCGGCTCCCGCCGCTGCTCCTGCACCTGCTGCCGCTCCTGCCGCTCCTGCCGGTGCCGCCGGTGCCGTCTCCGTCACGGCTCCCATGCCCGGCAATATCCTGGATGTCAAGGTCAAGGCCGGTGACTCCGTCAAGGCTGGCGACACCCTGCTGATCCTCGAGGCCATGAAGATGGAGAACGAGATCAGCGCTCCGCAGGACGGCACCATTGCCAGCGTCAATGTGCGCAAGGGCGACGTTGTCAACTCCGGCGACCTGCTCATCACCATGAACTAATAGAAAGGCCGGGTGAATCACATTGGCTAAGAAACCCATTAAGATTACTGAGGTCGTCCTGCGTGACGCCCATCAGTCTCTGCTGGCCACCCGTATGACCATGGACGAGATGCGCCCCATCCTGCCCGAAATGGACAAGATCCCGTATTTCTCCGTTGAGTGCTGGGGCGGCGCTACGTTCGACTCCTGCATCCGCTTCCTGGACGAGGACCCCTGGGAGCGTCTGCGCATCCTGCGCAAGGAACTGCCCCACCAGAAGCTGCAGATGCTGTTCCGCGGCCAGAACATGCTGGGCTATCGTCCTTACGC
>OGHJ01001082.1_pt1 | contig 32216 bp, 24 predicted proteins | sample 1571351 | NCBI WGS metagenome assembly OGHJ01 (sample SAMEA2582037, study PRJEB24529) | metagenome | biome: Human gut stool | place: China | collected 2011 | reverse complement strand
GGGTGGAGCAGCTGGTAGCTCGTCGGGCTCATAACCCGAAGGTCGTAGGTTCAAATCCTGCCCCCGCAACCAGATAATTCAAGCCCTTACGGAGACGAGCCGTAAGGGCTTTTTTTGTTTATTCTCTTGGTTATTTTGCCTCACGAAACAAGACACTAAGTAGCTATCTGAATACTTCGACCAGAGCTGAGCCAGCTAACGCAAATTAGTTGGTATTTTCATCAAAAATAAAATCAAGGGTGTCTCTGATTGAAGGCTGTGCATTAAAAATTTTAATTTTTTTATATGCTCCCATTCCAAGCATATTTATTGGGGTTGCTAGCATTGCATTCAAAAAACTATGTGGGGCATACTCAACATCTTTAAAATCTATCTTGATTGTTTTTCCCGCAGCAACCGCTGGAATAATATATTTATCACGATGAGCCATTCCTTCAAATTTGCCCTCAGCTTTTGAACCAAAAAAGTTATATACACTCAAGTAGTATTCAAGATCATTTTCATTTATTTCTTTTTCGCTCAATTCTTCTGATGCACTTTTTCTTAGATCTGCAAGCAGATGCTCATATGAAAATTTATTTGACCTATCTAACTTAATTTTTAGATAAGCAAAAGTCCCCGGCCACCCATTCACAATTGTTTTTTCAGTAATATCAACTGGCGATATATGGACAAGTCCATTTTGAGAGACAATATACATATCTGCATGCAATTTTTTTATTATATTAGTCGAAATATACAGCCCCATACCAGCATTATTACTAACAGAGTACATATCGCGAGAACCAAATGTACCAGATACATTTGGTTTTATAGCTTCAACAATTGCCGTTGCATCTGAATCAAAAGGATTATATGTTTGTTCAAGGTGTTGCTTTATCCCAACGCCGATATCGGCAACAATAAAATGCAATTCATTCCTTTCACGATACCAAGTATATTGCACAATTGGCGGAATACCCAAATTATTAATAGCACGTAACGTTTTTCCATGCTCTATTGCATTATAAAAAAGCTCCGCAAGAACATATCTCAATGTATTTTTATAATCTATTCCAAACTCTCTTGTGTATTCTTCAGATTTATCGATAGCTTCTATTAAATTATTATTTGTCAGTGCGAATATTGGTTTATCATATGAAAAATTAAACTTAAATTGCGCTCTATTAACATTTAGCCAAGAATTACCATTTATTTTTCTCCACATTTTTGATGCGCCACTACTATATCTATCATTAGTATATTTAATATTTACATAATTATCGCAACTTTTCAGATACATACAATACAATATAATCAAAGATATTGATTGATAGTTTGCCCGGTGACAATTTCTAAGATCAATAGTTACATAGTCGTTAATAATATCCCACTTAAAAAAGCTAAGCGTCCTATCAATATCCATTTGCCCTCTGCTTGAAAAAGCAAACCAGTTAGGAAGCGATAACAGCATAATGCGACCTCGATTTTTTCATCTTAACTGCGCATCACAACAACTATTCCAATATTTGGAAGATATCATCGACATTGCTTCATTCCAAGCCCCCAACGCACTAGGCAAGCGCTAACAGAACCGGCTGTTTTGGAGGTAGAACAAGATGGCATCCTTGATGATTTTACTATCTAAAGAAATTCAATATTTTTTAGACAGCACTCAATTATCTCAGGTACTTGCTTCGTTTTCTCCTTTTACCTGTCCTTTATCCGTCCATTTTTTATTATTCCACCCTACCCCAATATCCTCCCCTACCCACCACTCAACCCCACAAGCAGGGTCTTACCGTCTGGCGCGAGCTTAAATACGCCAAACTTTGCGCCCGTGTGCTGCTGGGCGGTTCCTTCCTGAAAATAGAAGGCCGTGGCGGCGGTGAGCACTTCGTAGCCGCGCAGCCTGTAGGCCAGCAGAAATTCATCGTCTTGCAAGGGGCTGCCATCGTCCAGCCGCACAAATGATGCCGCGTGCGGCACCGGGGCATTGGTAATGCGCAGCACGGCAAAGCCTTCCGCGTTACTGCTTTCGTCATATGTGCTGCGGTTTTTTTCGCTCGCTATAGGGGATCTGGCCCCGCCATCCGTGCCTCCGCCGTTTATCGCATTGCCGGAAGTTCCGGCCTCTGATGCCCCGTTTTCCGCATTCATTTGAGCAGCCTTTTGAGCCGCGCCCTGTGCGGCTCTCTGCCCACGTAGAGCCTTGCGAATATCGTTGTTCACCACATAACGCAGGGCCATGTAGTCGCCCATGAGCGGCGCGCGCGGGTCAACCGGGGCAAGGGGCAGCAGGATTGTTTTGCCCTCCGCCAGCACGGTTTCCATGCGATATACGGAAAGGACGTAGCCGCCCAAAAACAAAACCAGCACCGCAAGAATATAGAGCTTACGCATGGGCTGCCTCCCGCGCCGCAGCTTTTGCCTGCCATAGCCGCAGAATCAGGGCCAGCGCCAGCAAGCCAAGGCCTGTTGCCATCAGATAGATGGATTTTTGCGAAAACGGCACAGCCAGACTGTAGTAATAAAAAACCATGTAGGCGAAGAGATACGCCAGCACAAAGCCCTGCATCACCACGCTGCCCATCCGCCTTGCCAGCGTTAACCCCAAAAGGGCCAGCCCAGCCCCCGGCAGATACCACGACAACGCAAACACGAGGGGCACGCCCGCCATTGTGAGCAACCGGGCAGTCCTGCCCGCGCCTTTGCCTAGCCAGTATGCCAGCGCGGCCACAGCCAGAGCCGGGGCAAGCCCCAAATATCCCGTAGCCAGACCGGGCAAACCCATATCGCTGGCGAGGCTGTACGCCGGGGCAAGGGTGAACATCTCAAAAATCAGCGCAGAAGCGTAAAAGCCGTAAAACCACCCTTCCGCCACTTTGCCACGCGCCGTGCCGCGCCACCTGTGTTCACGCAGGCAATAGCAGGCCAGCCCCGCGCAAACCAGCGCCCACCACAGCGAAAGCAGCTCCACCGCGCAGCCCGCTTCGGAGGCGGCAAAACTATTGCGCGCATACCCGTAAGAGAACGCAATCCCCAGCGCCACTGAGTTGCCGATCACCACCGCCGCCAGCACTGCGTAGCCAGTATTGCCCATGAGGATGCCGAGAGCCAAAAGCACCCCCGCCAGCGCAAAACAGGCCAAACCTTCGGGCCTGATGCTGGCGCACAGGGCAATGCCAAGCCCGACAGTTCCGGCAATCACCAAGGCAAAGCCAAAGTGCCGGGCAAACAACTGCTGCCTTGCCAGCAGCACCCGCCCCATAAGCAGCACCGGCATAGATGCCGCAAAAACGGTCAGTTCCTCATTAGAGCTGATCCCCAGACTCTCAAAAAGCAAAAATCCAAAAAAGGCGATGAAGAAAACCGCCGCCACCCATCCGCCAAAGGCCAGCATGCCCCTGACATACCAGGGGGAGGGTTGCGCCCCCAGCCTATCCAATGCGTCAGGCAACGACTGATTGAGCGGCACAAGATCGCCCGCCTGCAAGTGCACCCACAGCGTTTGCCAGTTATTCCCGGCAGCGGTACGGCCAAAGAGCGAAGGGGAAAAGGCCACGGCCTCTGCCTCCTGCCGGGGGGCCGTTATCATGCTGCGTTGCAGGTGCAGCAGTATCTTTGCCAGCCCCGCGGTCACGCCGGTGACAAGCAAACCCCACAGCAAAAAGGTTGCCATGCTTCCGGCGCTGAAAAACAGCTCCGCTTCCGCCAGAGTGGAAAGCAACACTGCCGCGCCCGCTGCCAGAAGTGTCGCAAGCATGAAGAGGTCGGACTGCCGGGTGCGGTACCACCACCACGAAAAACCCGCCACGACCACGGCAAAACCCACAACAAAATTGGGCGGCAGCCAAAGCATCTGTCCAGCCCTGAAATACTGGTTAAAAATAGTGGCAATCAGAAAAAACGTGGTGCGGGAAACCATGTCAAAAAAGAGCAGTCTGGGCATCCAGCGCGAGCAGAGCCACGCCTGCGCATGGGCCGTGTTCTTATTCTGGTCTGGATTATTGCCTGTACCATCGCCTGCATCATCCAGATTCTGTTGCAGCCTGGCCGCCGCCCTGCGGGCCATCCACTCCCAGCACCCAATGGCGCAGGCAATGGCAACAAGCCACTCCGGCACCATAAAAAACTGCCCCAAGGCATCAAGAGGCGATGAAAGGCTGCGCCCAAGCCAGAGCGCCGCAAAAATATTGGCCGAAATCCACGCGGCAAACCACAACCCGACCTGCCTGCCCGCCAGCGCAAGCAGCACCAGCAGCGCCGTCCATACCCGAAACAGCTCCCACAGTTCGGCCCCTGTCTGGTAGGTCTGCCCAAACACCGCCAGCATCGGCCCCATTGCAATGCCGCAGGCCAGCAGCAAAACCTGCCCCAGCCGCGTATCCGGCCCCAGCATTACAGCCCCAAGGCCGCTCCCGGCCACCAGAGCGCCCATAAGCGCCATGCGCGCAGAGGGCGTCATGGCTCCCCAGTTCCAGGCAATGAAGCAGATCACGCCCGCCAGAAAAAACAGCGCCCCGCCCAGCAAAAACATCTGCCGCCAGTAGGCGAGCCAGGCCTTGCCGTCCGGCCTGAAACCGCAAAATTCCACGGCCCGCTGCCATGCTACAGTGCTGATTACCCCGGTATCGCACAGGGTGTTGAGCGCGGTCTTGGTCAGCGGCGGCAACACTCCGCCACCGGGGGCGTAATCTGGCGCAGTGTATGGCGCGTGGCCTGCCTCATGGTTTGATGCATGGCTGGGCGTTGCAGAAGGATCAGGATTTTCAATTTCGGTCATGGGCTGTTTCCTAATTGTGGGCAGGCGCTTGAAAAGCAGTGACGGTTATCAGCGTAACGCCAGCATAACAAAACACCCTCTGGCGGAGAACAGGAATATATCTCTGTAATTATAGCGAGATATACAACTCTGCCGCCACGTGCGGCAGCAGGTGAAGCCAGCGCGCATGCTCAGCGGCGGCGCTCTGACGCAAGCGACAAATCATAGTGAACGGGTTTTATACGGTTGCCTTTCAGCGCAAGCTGTACCAATCTTGGGAGCTTGAGACAGCGCAAGTGCGCGGGCAGGCCTGCGCCATGCCCCTGCGCAGCGTAAAACCTTTTTTGTAAACCACTCTATTGGCCCCAGCGCGGCACCAATTCATGAAATATACAGCCCACATACTGTGCGCGCTTGCGCTGCTTTTTGCCGCCGCCTGCTCGCTCCTGCCAGAACACACGCCGCTCACAATGGAAGAACGCCGCTGGATCAAGGAACACCCGGACGGCGTGCGCGTGGGCGTAAGCCTGCACTACCCCCCCTACGAAATTTACGACATGAATGGGCATTATCAGGGGCTGAGCGCAGACTACATCCGGCTTATTACGGAAAAGACCGGGCTGAAATTCGTGCCTGTCCGCTTTCGCAACCGGGAAGAAGCGCTCAAGGCGCTGGAATCGCACAAGGTCGATATGGTGGCGGCTCTGGAGATGACCCCCGAGCTTCAGGAGTATCTGGATTTCACCCAGCCCTACATCAGCGTGCCCGCGGCCATCATATCCCGTAAGGAATACGCGGACGACCTCACTCTGGACAAACTGGCAGACATGCGCATCGGCGTAACGGTTTCCGACCATTTCACCAAATATCTCAACGAGCATTACAGCGGCACGAGCCGCACCATCCTGCCCGTTACCGGCGGCTATATCGGCGGCCTGCGTGCGCTGGCCGTGGGTGATGTGGACGCCCTCATCTGCGACATGGCCCTTGCCTCGCACTACATTGCCAATGCCCGCATCAGCAACCTGCGCATAGCTGGCATAACCAACTATTCCATAGACCTGCGCATAGCATCCCGCAAGGATGAGCCCATGCTCGGCAGCATTGTGCGCAAGGGGCTTGCCCTGATCCTTCCGCACGAACGGCAAGTGATTGAAGAGGAGTGGCTTTCCCTTCAATACCGCCCATTCTGGGCGAGCCGCACGTTCTGGATGGGCGTGTTTGCCGTGTTTGGCCTAGTGTTTGGCAGCATTGTGCTGGTGCTGTTCTGGAACCGCAGCCTCAAACGGCAGGTCAACCAGCGCACCCTTACCCTGCGCTCCATCAACACCGTGCTGCTGGGATCTCTGGATTGCCATACTGAGCAGGAGGTTATGCTGCGCTGCCTCATGGAGGCGCGCGTCATGTCCGGCAGCGAACACGCCACCCTGGCCCAGTTGCAGCCCAAGGGCACGCTCAACCACCTGCTGACGGTCTATCCCGAAGATGGCGAGCCGGACGGCAAAAACACCAGCGGGCGCGATGCCATCCAGCTTGGCGAAGCCCAGCTCAGTGAACTGCGCTCCGGCAATGTTGCCCGCGCGCATCTTGCCAGCGAGGGCCTGCACATGGTGATCGTGCCCTTGCAGCAAAAGGACGCCGCTGTTCTGCGCTGCATCACGGTAATGCGCCGCGGCAAGGATTACACCCCCACGGAAATACTCGGGCTGACGCAGGTGCTTTTTGCCTTTGAAGAAGCCCTGCAACGCAAGCGCGCAGAAATTTCCCTGCACGACAAAGAACTGCAATTGCAGCGCGTGCAGCGCATGGAGGCCCTTGGCACTCTGGCAGGCGGCATTGCCCACGACTTCAACAACCTGCTGGGCGTCATCATAGCCAATGGCGAAATGATCGAGCTGTTCCATCTGGACGGCGATGCCACGCTGGAATCCAAGACCAAGGCCATTCTTGCCGCAGCCTACCGGGGCCGCGACCTTGTGAGCCAGATTCTCAGCTTCACCAAACGCAGCAATCAGGAAGTGCAGCTCGTACAGGTCAGCCATATTATCAAGGAAACCGCAAAGTTCCTGCAAACATCCCTGCCTGCGCCCATCTCCATCCACTACAGCATCGGCGACCCGGAGCCTCCGGTGCTGGCCGATCCCACGCAGTTGCATCAGGTGCTCATGAATCTGTGCACCAATGCAGCGCAGGCCATGGAAACCAGCGGCGGAGAGCTGACCATCGGCATAGAAACGGCGGATGAAGCCCCCTGCGCAGCAAAAATAACCGAACGCGGCTTTTTGTGCCTCACCGTTTCAGACACAGGCTGCGGCATGAGCAAGGACGTGCTCGAGCGCATTTTTGATCCCTTCTTTACCACAAAAACGCCGGGCAAGGGCACAGGGCTGGGGCTGGCTGTGGTGCAGGGCATCGTCAAGGCCTGGGGCGGCTGCGTGCAGGTTTCCAGCGAGGCGGGGCGCGGCTCTGTGTTCCGGGTGTACATTCCCGCAGCGCGTGAGCAAAAGTACGCCCAGCCCGCCAAGACCGGGCCGCAAAAGATGCCCGCAGGCACAGGCTCCATCCTCTTTGTGGATGATGAACGCGAACTGGCGGAGACCTTCCGCGTGTTTCTCGAAAGTCTCGGCTATACCGTGCATGTGGAGACGGAAAGCAACGCCGCGCTGGAGCGCTTTGCCCAGTGCCCCAAGGCATACGATCTGGTCATCACCGATTACAGCATGCCGGGCCTGTGCGGCGACAAGCTCGCCCGCGCCATACTGAACATCCGGCCCGATGTGCCCATCATCCTCTGCACCGGGTATAGTCACACCTTTGGGGAAGACGAGGCCGCAGCCATCGGCATTGCGGCATTTCTGAACAAACCAACGGAGCTGCACAGTCTGGCCGAAGCCGTGAAAAAACTGCTGCATCCTGACGAGACCAATCCATAATATTTCTGAGACATTGCAGCGCCGCTGGCGCTGTCTGGCACTACGGAGGAACGCATGGCCCGCATGCTGGTGATAGATGACGACAAACTGACCTGCGACGCACTGGTGGAACTGGTGCGCACCATCGGGCACACGGCTGACTTTGCGCTCACCGGGGCCGAAGGCAAGCGCATGGCTCAGGCAACGGAATATGACGTCATATTTCTGGATGTGCGCCTGCCCGACACCAACGGGCTGGTTATTCTGCCAGACCTGCGCCAGGGCACGCCCCCGCCCGAAGTCATTATGCTCACCGGGCTGGGCGACCCGGACGGCGCGGAGCTTGCCATACGCAATGGCGCGTGGGACTACCTGCAAAAACCGCTTTCTCCCAAAAAAATATTGCTGCCGCTGCAACGTGTGCTGAAATACCGTGACTCGCTGAGGGAATGCAGCGCCCCGCCTCTGCTCCTCTCCCGCGCGGACATCATCGGCCACAGCCCGGCGCTGGAGCGGGCCCTGGAGCATCTGGCCTCCGCTGCCAGAGGCGACGGCAGCGTTCTTATCCACGGCGAGACGGGGACAGGCAAGGAGCTCTTCGCCAAGGCCCTGCACCGCAACAGCAAACGCAAATCCGGCCCCTTTGTTGTGGTGGACTGCGCTTCCATTCCGGCGACCCTGCTGGAAAGCACCCTGTTCGGTCATGTTAAGGGAGCCTTTACCGGGGCGGACAGAGCCAGCGACGGTCTGGTGCTTGGGGCCAACAACGGCACGCTTTTTCTGGATGAAATCGGAGAACTGCCGCTGGAGCTGCAAAAAAAGCTGCTGCGCGTACTTCAGGAGCGGCGCTACCGCCCTGTGGGCGGCAGTGTTGAGGTGGAGAGCGATTTTCGACTTGTGGCCGCTACCAACCGCAATCTGGAGCAAATGGTCGAAGACGGCGATTTCCGCCGTGATCTGCTCTATCGTCTGGGGGCCACCACCCTCCATCTGCCGCCCCTGCGCGAGCGGAAGGAGGATTTTCCGGAATTAGTGGAAAGCATGGTGCGACGCATGGCCCGGCAGTATGGCGTTCCGGAAAAGAAGCTCAGCACGGGCTTTCTGGAAACGCTGGAATCCTACGACTGGCCGGGAAACGTGCGCGAACTGGACAATGTGATTGAAAGCGCCTTTACAGGGGCCTTTGACCTGCCGGAACTGTGCGTCCACAACCTGCCGGAAGGCATGCGCATTCGCATTCTCAAGCATTCCATCGAGCTTAATGGCGAGCATAACGGCGCAGCGGTCGCACACCCAGCGCTCTCCGCCAGCGGGAACCTGGGCGCGGCCCCGTCCGCTGTGGGGTCGTACAAAGACTTTCGTCAGCAGGTGCTGGCCGTGGCCGAGCGGGAATATTTTTCACAACTGATGGAAGCCTCGGCCTGGGATATCAGGAGGGCCTGCGAAATCTCCGGCCTTGGCAAGAGCAGGCTGTACGCGCAGCTCAAACACTACGGGCTGGAAAAGTACTAACCTTTCCATAAAAAATGGAAAGATCTGGACTATGCGTGGACGTTCTGTCCACCTTTTTTGTAAAAAGCGTGACAGTAAAATTCAATGCGCTGATATTAAACGATATTTCATTTGGCACATAAATTGTTAAGCCTGCTCATATGTACTGATTGGTTACAAATTTCACAATAAGACCTTGAGAGTAGATATGAGCAAGAAAAATCCCCCCGAAACTGCGCCCGGTGGTGAAATCACGCGGCGCTGCGTTCTCAAGTGGGTTGCCGCTCTGGGCGGTCTGGCCGCAGGCGGCGGGCTGTTCTACGGCCTCAACTACGCTGTGAGCGCGCCCGCCAAGGATGGAAAGACCATCTGGACATCGTGCAACGTCAACTGCGGCAGCCGCTGCCTGTTGCGCGCCCATGTCGCTGACGGAGTGGTTACCCGCATTGATTCGGACACACAGGGCGACAGCGAATACGGCCTGCACGAAATCCGCGCCTGTCTGCGTGGCCGCTCCATGCGGCACCGCCTGTACGCTCCCGACCGGCTCAAGTACCCCATGAAGCGCGTTGGCGCTCGCGGCGAAGGCAAATTTGAGCGCATTTCGTGGGAGCAGGCGCTGGACGAAATTTCTGCCCGTCTGAAAAAGACCATTGCCGACTACGGCAACGACGCCGTCTACATCAACTACGGCACGGGCAACCTCGGCGCCACGCTCTCCATCTCCTGGCCCACGGGCAATACCCCGCTGGCGCGCCTGATGAACTGCCTTGGCGGCTATCTGAACATGTACGGCACGTACAGCACCTCCCAGATCAGCCAGGCCATGCCATTCATGTACGGCGAATATCTGGGCAACAATGCGCTGAGCGACATTGCCAATACCAAGCTTGCGGTCTTTTTTGGCAACAACCCCGTAGAAACGCGCATGAGCGGCGGCGGCATGACCTACGACCTCATGCAGGCAAAGCAGAAGGGCAATGCCCGCATTGTGGTTATTGACCCCCGCTACACCGATACCGCCGCCGTTGCCGACGAATGGATTCCCATCCGCCCCGGCACGGACGCCGCCCTTGTGAGCGGCATGGCTTATGTGCTGATTTCGGAAAACATGGTGGACAATGATTTTCTGAAGCGCTGCACCGTGGGCTATGACGAGGATTCCCTGCCGGAGGGCATCCCCGCAGGTAATTCCTACAAGGCTTACATACTCGGCCAGGGTGAGGACAAGACCCCCAAAACTCCTCGTTGGGCTTCAGCTATTACCGGGATTCCGGAAGACAAAATCATCAGCCTCGCGCGCGAAATCGGCGGTGCAAAGCCCTGCTACATCTGTCAGGGCTGGGCTTCGCAGCGCCATGCCAACGGCGAGCAGACCTCGCGGGCCATCACCATGATGGCAATGCTCACCGGCAACATGGGCCTGCAAGGCGGCAGCACGGGCGCGCGCGAAGGCAGCGCCAACCTGCCCGTTGCTGTCTTCCCCTTCCTGACCAACCCGGTCAAAAAGGCCATTTCCGTCTTTTCGTGGACAGAAGCCATCAAGCGCGGCGCGGAAATGACCGCCCTGCGGGACGGCGTGCGCGGCGCGGACAAGCTGGACGTGCCCATCAAGTTCATGTGGAACTACGCGGGCAACGCCATCATCAACCAGCACTCCGACGCCAACGAAACCAGCCGTATTCTCAAGGATGAATCCCTGCTGGAAACACTGGTGGTCATTGACAACTTTCTTACGCCCAGCGCCAAGTTCGCGGACTATCTGCTGCCGGGCACCTTTAACCTTGAAGAAGACGACATCATCCCGCAGGGCTCTTCATCCCAGCTCCAGTATGTCATCTTTGCCCAAAAGGCCGTGGAGCCGTTCTTTGAATCGCGTTCCATTTACGACATCTGCACAGGCATTGCCGAACGCTTCGGCGTTCAGGAAAAATATACCGAAGGCCGCACACGCGATGCGTGGCTGCGCAAGCTGTATGACGACACCCGCAAAAAAATCCCCGAACTGCCCGCAACGGTAGAAGAAGCCTTCAGCATGGGCGTGCTGAAGCGCAAGGCTCCCCAGCCGCCAGTTGTGCCGTACAAGGCTTTTCGCGACAATCCCGAGGCCAATCCGCTCAAGACACCCACGGGCAAGGTAGAAATTTTCAGCAAGAAACTCTGGGAGATCGGCCACACATGGGAACTGCCCGAAGGGGATCGCATCACCGCCCTGCCCGAATACCTGCCCACCTGGGAAGGTGTTTCCGACCCGCTCAGGAGCAAGTATCCGCTCCAGCTCATCGGGCACCACTACAAGCAGCGCACCCACTCCACCTACGGCAATGTGGACTGGCTGAAAAAGGTGGCCCCGCAGGAACTGTGGATCAACCCGGTAGACGCCGAAAAACGCGGCCTCAAGGCGGGCGATACGGCCAAGGTCTTCAACGACCGGGGCACGGTGTTTGTTCCCGTCAAGGTAACGCCGCGCATCATGCCCGGTGTGCTCAGCCTGCCGCAGGGCGCGTGGTATGAACCGGATGCAAAAGGGCAGGATCACGGCGGGTGCGTGAACGTGCTCACTTCCTTGCGGCCCAGTCCGCTTTCAAAGGGCAACCCGCAGCACACCAACCTTGTTGAAGTCGTCAAGGTCTAAGGAGAAGCTTCATGTACAAAAGACCTGCCTTTCATATCGACACTTCACGGTGCACCGGGTGCAAAACCTGCATGATTGCATGCATGGACAAGCATGACCTGCCCGAGGGCGTGCTGTGGCGACGCGTTACGGAATACGTTGGCGGCGAATGGGCCGCGCGCCCTGACGGCACCTATACCCAGAATATTTTCGGTTATTATCTGTCCATTGGCTGCAACCACTGCCAAAACCCCATCTGTGTGCGTTCCTGCCCTACAACGGCCATGCACAAAGGCAAGGACGGCATTGTTTCGGTAGACCACACCAAGTGCGTCGGGTGCAGATACTGTGAATGGGGCTGTCCTTATTCCGCCCCCCAGTACGATGCCAAACTCGGTAAAATGACCAAGTGCGATTTTTGCCGCGACTATCAGCAGGAAGGCAAGGCCCCGGCCTGTGTGGCGGCCTGCCCCAACCGCGCGCTGGATTATGGCGAATATGAGGAGCTTGCTGCGAAATACGGCGAGGTCAACGTTATCGCGCCCTTGCCCGATCCCGGCATTACCCAGCCGAATCTTGTGATCACCCTGGGCAAAAATGCCAAGCCGGCTGGTTCCAAGGCCGGGAAAGTCAGCAACCCTGAGGAGGTGTAGCCATGCTGTCCAGCGAATGGAGTCTCGTCATGTTCACCATCCTCGTGCAGGCAGCTGTGGGGATGGTGCTGGTTTCCGAGGCGGCACGGCTTTGCTTTGGCGTAAAGGCGGCAAGCCTGCGCTGGCAGACCCCGGTGGCCTGCGCAATGTCTCTCGTGGCTGTGCTGCTTTCCCTCACGCATCTGGGCACGCCCTCGCACAGCATCTTTACCGTGCTGAACATCGGGCATTCGTGGCTGAGCCGCGAAATAGCCTCTGTGGGCTGCTTCAGCGGCCTCCTGCTGGTTCTGTCCGTGCTGCGCAGAAACAACGCCTCAATTGCTCCGCTGGCTCTGGTCACGGTGTGTATGGGCCTTGTGACCGTAGGCATCATGTCCAAGGTATATCTGCTTGAAACCATACCGGTCTGGAACACGGTTTCTACCGTGCTGGGCTTCTTCAGCACCGTGCTGCTCACGGGCGCTGTGGTCAGCGGCATGGTCTACAGCCTTGAGAAAGACGCGGGCGGCATGGGGGATGCAAACTCCGGCAGGCTCATGGGCGTGGGCAGCCTTGCCGCCACTGTGGGCCTTGCCCTCAAGTTTGTGAGCATTCCTCTGAGCATGCTCACCCTGGGCGTGGTTGGCAGCACCGGCGCCAGCGGTATGGACATGCTTGCCGGAACGGGTGTGGGCATACTGGTGATCTGCATCCTGCTGGTCTTCTTTGGCGGCGCTCTGTTTGCGTGGAGCGCGTGCCGCACGGTTTTTGCCGGGCACGACAGACCGCTGATCGGCTCCACCCTGTGCGCGCTGGCTCTTGTGCTCGCCGGAGAAGTCCTGTCCCGACTCATGTTTTACGGAAGCTACCTGCGCATCGGCCTGTAACATTTCACCATTGGCCCGGGGGGCAACCTCCGGGCCCCTCCATACCCATGAATACAGAAACTCTTGGCGCATGCGCCCTGGCGTACAATTTTTTCAGCCGTATTTTTCTGCATGCCCCTGACCCTTTGTTGCTTGACCTGCTGGCCAGGGAGCGCCTGTTTGAAAACTGGCCCATGCAGCCGGAAACACCAGAGGGCGTCAGTGGGCTGGCCCTGCTTGCGGATTTTTTTCGCAGTTATACTGATGCGGCCTTGCCAGCACTCAACGCTGATTACACGGCCCTGTACGCAGCCCCGGGGGAGGCTATCCCCCTGTGGGAATCTGTGTGGACGACCCGCGACCGGCTGCTCTTTGACGGCCCAATGTTTGACGTGCGCGCCGCCTATGCGGAGTATGGCCTTGTGAGCCCGCGCGCTGCGCATGAGCCGGATGATCACATCGGCCTGGAGCTTTCCTTTCTGGGCGGCGTACTCAACGAGGCCGCCGGGGCCGCAGACAGGCAAAATCCTGAAGAAGCGTTGAGCCATCTGGACGTCGCCCGCAATTTTCTGAACAGTCATCTGGCACGCTGGGCTGGCAAGTTTTTGCAGGAAACCACCGCGCGGGCCGCAACGCCGCTGTATGTCGGAGCTGCGCTGCTTTGCCATGACACACTGTTTCAGACAGGGGCATTGCTGCAAGCAGATTCTGCACACTCCCTGTAAATCCTGCACGATAAATTCCGCTGACCGCACTGTGCGCAGCTTTGGCGTCGCATGCGGACTCCCCCGGCGCTCTGTCCGAGCGCCGGAACGGTGGTTTGCCGAATCATGCCACTCAGACCGGCACAACTTTTGGTCGATTCTGGCAACTCCCCCCGCTTGATTCAATAAATCTTCCCCATATGGGCTTCCTGTACACCGGCAATTTTGCGGCAACGCTCTTGCGTCCAACAGGCAAGTGCTACTTTTTTGTGCCTTTATACTGGCGAGGGGCTGTTCCCCCTATTGTTTTTCCCTGCGCGTCCGTTTAGAACCAAGCATCACATCAGTCATTCTATGATATAACTGCGAGGGAACGGCAATGCTGAAAAATATCTCTGTTGCCAGAAAGTTCACCATTCTTATAGCTTCTGTATTTTTGGGCATGACTGCCCTTTTTGTCATTTCAACATACACGATATCAAAAACATCAATTGGTTCCGCAACATATCAATCCATAGAAAACAGCAAGGATTTGCTTGCCGATATCTTGCCGCCACCGCTCTATGTGATTGAAACATATCTTGATGCATTGCAAACTGTTAGCTCTAACGATGCCGCAAGCCTTGAAAAAATTTACAGTTCTATTGCCCAGCACAAAAAAGAATTTCAGCAACAGTACGAATTCTGGCATTCCGGCGCTATTGACCCAAAGATCAAGGAAATTCTCAATCAGGAGCTATACCCCACGGGGAAGGCCATCTTTGAAATATTTGAAACCAGGCTCAAGCCCGCGCTCCAGACCGGCAACAAGGCAGAAGCTGAAAGCATTTGCCTGAGCCAGCTTGCGCCCGCCTATCAAAAGCACCGGGCCGTGGTGGACAAGCTTGCAGTCCTGCTGGATGACTATTCCAAAAAAGTTTCGGACGAGGGCCGCAGCGTTGTTGAAACCGGGCGCATTTTCTTTACCGCCATGTTTATTTGCGGTCTGGCGCTCATCACGGTGATCTCGCTGGCTATCGCCATGGGCATTATCAAGCCGCTCAGGGAGTGCATCTGTTTTGCAAAAAACATCAGCGACGGCGCGCTTGATTCAGAAATGACAATGCAGAGAAAGGACGACTTTGGCACGCTGGCAACGAGCCTCAGCACCATGCTTGTGGAGCTGAAGCGCAAAATTTCTTTTGCGGAAGAAAAAAGCCAGCTTGCCGAGCAGGAGGTCGCCAAGGCCACCCGCGCAGCAGAAGAAGCGCACGAAGCCAGACAAAAAGTGGAAGAGAACCGCAACAAACTTGTGGATACAATCCACCGTCTTGAGAGCGTGGCGGGTGTTGTCACTGCGGCTTCCGAGCAGCTTTCTGCGCGCGTTGAGCAGTCCAGCCGAGGCGCGGACGAGCAATCCGGCCGGGTGCGGGAAACCGCCACAGCCATGGAAGAAATGAACGCCACCGTGCTTGAGGTCGCCAGAAACTCCCAGCGGGCTGCCAGCGCCTCTACCGAGACACGCGGCCAGGCGCAGGACGGCGCCGCCATTGTAGACAAAGCGGTCAAAGGCATCGAAGACGTGCGCGCCTACTCCCTTGCCATTCGCGAAGACATGGCGGTGCTGGGCAAACAGGCGGACGGCATCGGGGAGGTCATGAACATCATTGCAGACATAGCTGATCAGACCAACCTGCTTGCACTTAATGCCGCCATTGAGGCTGCGCGCGCAGGTGATGCGGGTCGCGGATTTGCCGTGGTGGCCGATGAAGTGCGCAAGCTGGCGGAAAAAACCATGACGGCAACCCAGGATGTGGGCCGCGCGGTGAACGAAATTCAGGCTGGTACGCGCAAAAATATTTCCAGCGTGGAAACCGTGGTCAAGGCCATTGAAAACGCCGCCGCTCTTTCCGCCCACTCTGGCGACTCACTGAAAAATATCCTCGGCTTTGTGGATCAGGTCAATGATCAGGTTCAGTCCATTGCCACGGCCAGCGAGCAGCAGTCCGCCACCAGCGAAGAGATCAACCGTTCCGTTGAGCAGATTGCCACCATCTCCGCAGAAACAGCGCAGGCAATGGAGCAGGCCTCCACGGCGCTATCTGACCTCATGCAACAGACCCAGATATTGCATCAGCTCATAAAGGACATGAAGGCGCAAAGCCAGACAGCCTGAGTAATCCCGCACAAGACTGCAAGCTCCCCAATGGCCGCCCGTTGGGGAGCTTTTTTGCACACTGCCCCATGCCGGGCAACTGGACGCCTATCAGGCATAGCGGTATAGCTTGCCCATGATACCCCGCGCACGCTTTATCATGCTGAATCTGTACCACATCCTGATTGACGGGCTTTTCGATTCTGTTCCGGTTGTGCTGGCCTTTATGGCGCTGGCCCTTGGCAGCGGAGAAACGGACGTGGGCCTTGTGGTGTCGCTGGGCGCGGCCCTGAGCACTGCCGTGGGCCTTGGCACGGGCCTGTTTTCGCGGCGGTTCGGCTTTGACGGCTCTGTGGCCCTGCTCCTGTGCCTGGCCGGGCTTGGCTATCTGGGCGCGGCCTTTGCGGGCGGCATGATTACCGCCGGTACGTGCTTTGTGCTGGCAATGGCGGGCTTTGCCGCCTTTCATAACATTTCTTTTTCCTACATCACGGCCAATACTGAAAGGCAGAGCCTTGGCCGGGTCATGAGCGACTTTACCGCCATTGGCGATGTGGGGCGCATCCCGCTGGTGTCTTTTGCCGCCTTTGCGGCGGCCTATTCTGTGGGCCCCATGCCGGGCTGGCGGGCAGTCTGCCTGGCCTATGGCGTGCTGGCCCTGTGCGCCGCCCTGTGGCTCTTTTGCACCGCCGTAAAAAAATCCCCATCGGCGGGCGGCAACACGCGACCGGGCAATTCCGCTTCCGGTCCGTTGCCCGGCTCTGCGGAAACCCCTCCCCCGCGCCCAAGGCGCAATCCTTTTGCAGGGTTCAGCATACTGAAAAACCGGGATGTCTTTCTGGCCATGCTTGCCAGCATGCTCAATGCTTTCAGCAACGACAGAATATTTACCTTTCTGCCCCTGCTGCTGGTGGCAAAAGGCATAGACGCCAAAACCATCGGTTCGTTCGCTCTTGGCTTCACCCTCGGTTCCTTTGTGGGAAAGATGGCCTGCGGACGCCTGATAGATATTTTCGGGACCAGAAAAATCTTTGTTATCGCAGGTGTTACCCTTGCCCTGCTGCTTTGCGCCCTGCTCCAGTCAAGCAATCTTATACTAACGGTGATTATATCCCTGGCCATCGGCATTGTGACCAAGGGGACCGTACCCGTCATACAGACCATCATCACGGAGCCGGTACGCGGCGCAACCGTCTACGATGCCATTTTTTCGCTCAATTCCTTCGGGCGCGGCATAATCAACATGCTGACGCCCGTGCTGTTTGGCGGCATTGCCTCCATGTGGAGCATGGAGGCCGTCTATCTGCTCATGGCTGCGGTCGCCGCGCTGGGCATTGTGCCTGTTCTGCTCATGGACAGGGGCCGCACCGCCGCCGAGTGAACAGCTTCTGCCGTCTGCACGTCCCGATAAAAGCGAAAGCGCCCATGAAATCATGGGCGCTTTATTTTCGCGGTGCTTCAGAGGCTGACCGCGCGCGGCCTAGAACTGATACACAAAGGTCACGGCGGTATTCCAGGCATCGGCGCTGCGGTCGCTCTTGCCGTTCATCTTGCTGTTGCCCCACACAGATGCGCTCTTGTCGAGGAAGAGCGCGTCATAGTTGGTTTCCACGTAGATGGTGAAGTTGTCGTACATCTTGTACTTGGTGCTCAGGCCAAATTCCACAAGGCTGTCGTTGCGGGTCAGATACAGACCCTCGCGGCCTGGCACGGAACCATCATTGGGAGCCATCCAGCTTCCGGTGGCATTTTTGATCTTTTTCAGGATCGCCGGGTCGTTGGTGCCGCCCATGTAATTGATGCGGAAGGTGTGGCTGAGGTTGTCGATAAAGCTCATATCCTTGAGCCGCGCGCCAATGCCCCAGGTACCGGTCATGGATTTACCCACAATGCTGTCGCGGCCCACAATGGGGTCGCCGTGGAAGGCGAATTCCGAAAAATCGTTGGGGTTGTTGGGGTGGATGTTGGGCATGCGCTCGGAGCCGTTGCCCGGATTGTCATCATCACCCGAGGTATACCAGCCGTAAAGGCCAGGAGTGCTCCAGTCCAGCTTGTATTCGAGCAGCAGGGAGGCCAGCCAGCCAGCGCGGTTCATGGCGGCATCGTCATACTGCACGGAGCCGTAAACAACATCCCACGACACGCGGAAAGGGTCGAACAATGTCACCTGACCGGGCAGGCCCATCCACACGGCATTGCCGTATTGGCTGAGTTTGCGCTTGTGAAAGCCGCCGTACAGGGGCAGCAGACCGGCCTTGGGCCCGCCGGCAGAGGCTACGCTGGCGTAGCTGGTGATCTGCTCATTTTTGACGTTGTTGTCGTTGATGGCCGGGCCAATGCCCATATACATTCCCCAGGGCGTGAGGCTTACGCCGTCAAACGTCAGGGGCAGGGTCAGGCCCACGGCATCCATGTTGTCCATGTAGCCGGGGCTGCGGTTGGTTGCGTCAGTGGTGTTGTCGTTGAAGAGGCGCGCCCAGAAGGCCGTCACGCCCACGTTTTCGTTAAAGGCATAGGAGGCTGTGATGCCCGCCGCATCATCGGCCAGCACCTGGCTGTTGTTGATGTAGTCGGGCAGCTGCATGGGCTGAATACCCATGCGCACCTTGAGGGCCGTCTGCGGCACAGTCCAGTCGAGAAAGGCGTTCTTGACCTTGACCCAGTTGCCGTCCGCACCCAGCGAGCCGCCGCTGTTGCTGGCGCCCCAGTACTGCATCATGCCACGGTTGTAGCCACCCAGTTCAAAGTGCACTGTGCCGGAAAGATTTTCAGAAGCCTTGGCGTCCAGTTGCAGGCGAACCTGCTGGGCGGCTTCAAATTCGTCTTCACCTGTGCTGTAGCCCGTTTTGTTCCCGCCCTCGGTAAAATTGCCGTGCTGGCCGTAGCTGAAATTATAAGCCCAGCGGCCTTTGGCCGAAAAATCAATGGCGCTTGCTCCCCCGGGCATTGCGCACAACATCCCGGCTACCAAAAGTAACACTGCAATTTTCTTCATCCCCGGCTCCATCTTCGTTTCCTGGTTCAGTAACTCAATGACCAACGCAACAGCATTCCAAAATCTGCACACATAGGGGGGTCGCCATTCCTAACTCCGTAGGTGATATTTTTCCACACTATTTTTTACTTGGCCGTGGAACGTGTGGGCTCCGCGCGCTACACCTGTGCGGTTTCAGGGGATGTTTTGCAAAATGTTGCCATTTGCGCGAATGGCGGTGGCGATGTCCGTTTTTCAACGCGCTTGCCGCCATTTGCGGCCCCACAACGCACCTGATATGATAGCTTCTGGCGGGCAAGCCCACGCCCGCCGCAATTGTGCCGCACACTCACAGGCGGAGCCCGGCCACGGGCCGCCGCCACAATCCGGTCTGCCCGCCAGCATGACCGCCCTCATCGGTTTGCCATGCTGCACGCCATCAAAAATTCCAGCCTGTTTGTAAAGCTTGTTATTATGGTCAGTCTGGCGCTTTGCCCGCCAATATTGTTCAGCCATCTGGCAGAATCATACTTCATCAGCAAATACGGATACGAAGAGGCGGAAAAAACCGTTTCCAACGTGGCCCGCCTTTCGGCGGAATCGTCCACCGTCATTGAAGGTATGCGCTCGGACAAGCCCGAAGCACGCAAACAAATGGTGGATTTTGTAGAAATGCTTACCCATGTTTCCAATGTAAAATTTATTGTGCTCATCGACATGCAGGGTACGCGCATCCACCACCCGGAGGCCTGGAAAATCGGCGGGCATATCATGGGCGGCGACGAAGGAGATTCCCTCAAGGGGCGCACCTATATTTCGTCCGCACGCGGTTCGTTCGGCTTTTCGCTGCGGGCATTCAGGCCCATCTATGACGAGCAGGGCAAACAGCTGGGCGCTGTGGCCGTAGGTATCATGTCCAAGGATATCGAGGCCAATGTGGCCCGATTGAGCGGCCCATTGTTGTGGCTTTCCGGGCTGTCGCTGGCTGTGGGCATACTGCTGGCCGTGCTGCTTTCGCGCACCATCAAGAATATTCTTTTCGGGCTTGAACCGCACCAGATCGCGCGCATGCTTGAAGAACGCAACGCCATTCTGCGCACCGTGCGCGAGGGCATTATTGCCGTAAACAAAGACGGCACGCTGGTGCTCGTGAATGAAATGGCCGAAAAGATCCTGCGCGCTGCGGGCGTTGCCGGGCCTCTGGAAGGGCAGCCAGTGCAAAAGACCATTCCCGCCACCCGCCTGGACGCCATTATTGCCTCCGGCAAGCCAGAGTACGATATGGAACAGAACATCAATGGCAACATTATCATGACCAACCGTGCGCCCATATGCGTGCAGGGCAAGGTCATCGGCGCAGTGGCGACCTTCCGCGACATGACCGAGGTGCGCGCTCAGGCCGAGCGGCTCACGGGCCTCAGCAACTACGCCGAAGCCCTGCGCTCGCGCTCGCACGAATACCTCAACAAGCTGCACGTCATTTCAGGCCTGCTGCGCAACAGGCGCTACGAAGAGCTTGAGGGATACCTTGAGCACATTATCGGCAGCAAAAAACGGGAAACATCGTCCATTGCGGCCCTGGTCAGAGACCCCATTGTGGCGGGTTTTCTGGAGAGCAAATACAGCCGCGCCCATGAACTGGGCGTAACCCTTCGCATTGAGGGCAACGGCGTGCTGCCTGCCCTTTCGCCCAAGGGTGCGCACGCCATGGTAACAATTGTGGGCAATCTTATAGACAATGCCTTTGACGCCGTTACTTATGCGGGAGAGAAAATTATTACCCTGCACATTGAAAGCGACTTCAGCAGGCCCGACGGCAACGGTCAGCTTGTTATCAGCGTTTCCGACACCGGACGCGGCATAGCGGAGGAGCATCAGGAAAAAATCTTCACAAAGGGTTTTTCAACCAAGGGCTCCAACAGGGGCATAGGCCTCTACATGTTGCTGCTCACCCTGGACGAAGTGGACGGATCTGTGGAAATAGATTCGCGGTTGGGTCACGGTTCGACATTTATTGTCCGTTTTCCCGCAACTGTTCTGGCTGAAGGAGAACAACAATGATCCGCGTCATCATCATTGAAGACGACCCCATGGTGGCAGATCTGGCCGCCGGGTATCTGGAAGGCATAGACGGCTTCAAGCTTGACTACACAGCCCATTCCGGCGAGGAGGGCCTTGCTCTGCTGCGCGCGCACCATGTGGATCTCGTGCTGCTGGACGTATTCATGCCCGGCATGGATGGCATGGAACTGTTGCGCATCATCAAGTCGCAGTTTTTTCACACGGACGTGATCATGATAACCGCTGCGCAAAACAGCGATGACATCCTCAACGCCCTGCGCATGGGCGTGGCGGACTATATCGTCAAACCATTCACCTTTGAACGCTTTCGCGAATCGCTGCTCCAGTTCCGTGAAAAACGCCAACTGCTCATTTCGCCAGAGGTACCCATTACGCAAGAAATGCTTGATCGGCGCATCTTCATCAAAAAGGAGCGCCATACTGCTGCCTCTGGCACGCCCAAGGGCATTGACGCGCGCACGTTGAAAACCGTCATGCAGGTATTGCAAAAATACGACGGGCCGTTCAGCCTCAAGGATATAGAACCGCTGACAGGTCTTTCGCGCATTTCGCTAAAGAAATACTTCGATTACCTTGCGGCCACAGGCAGGCTCGGTAGTGTGAAAGATTACGGCGGCCCCGGCAGACCCGTGACCCTGTATAACTGGATTGCGTGAGGGGACTCAGCCCCTGCCGTGCAAGCGCAGCAGGTACAAAAATACGCTCACAGCCAGCATGTCGGCACAGCCGCCGGGGCTCAGCCGCCGCTGGGCAAAGTCGACGCTCATACGGCGCAGCGCCTCCTGCCCTGCGGGAGTGCACAGCCCCCCGGCAGCAAGAGCAGAGCGCGCGGCTCCTGCCGCATGGTGCAACCCATGTGCGCCGCCGCGCCATAAAATATTGGTGTCGTCCATGCTCTGCATCAGTTCCAGCAGGCAGTGAACCATGGCCGTGTTGAGGTCGCGCCCGGCCCCGTGCGCCTCCAGCGCCTGCAAGCCAAGCCCCACATGCGGGAACCCCTGCTCCGCTTCACCTCTGATACCTGTAATGCCGTAGAGCAGGTACAGAACCTCCCCGGCGGTAAGCTTACGTTGCAAGCGCGCTTCCAGAGCGGGGCGCACGGCGCGCGGCACTCGTTGAAGGCTCGCTCCCAATCCTACAGGCAGAAGGATCTGCGTTCTCAAAGAACCACCCAAGACTTTCCGCTCCTCAGCCAGATGGGCAAAATCCCTCTGCACCAGCCCGCGCACCAATAGAGCCGCCTCGCTACGCACGCGCGCTTCAGAAACCCCCTGTTCAGACATAGATCGGCTCAGCCGCCCCACAACGGCGCAGAACAGCCCCATGGAAAAAATCAGCCCTTTGTGGGTGTTTACGCCAGATGTGGCCTGCAACATACACTGCTCCGCCCGTATACCGAGGGGGCGCAGGCGGGCAAAAGCCTGCCCAGGCGCAAGGCGGTATGTGGCCCAGCCAAGGGCGTGCGCCTTGGCAAAATAAGGACGCAGTGCCTTGGCGCTGCGCACAAACAGGGGATAGTCCATATCACTGTGCGCACCATTGCCGTCAATACACACTAACCCCGGTTTGGGGCTGGTCGCCGCTTCAAGAATCGCTGCCCGCGAGGCCAGTTCCGCCACCCGCATACCGGGCAGACACAGGCATATGCCTGTCTGTATGCTGGCGCTCCCGGCTAGCTCGTCCAGCAGGGGCATTACGGCCGACATGCCCGCTCCTGCCCTGCATTTTCATTGGCAAGTCGCAGCATGTCGCGCACAACTGTCAGTAGTTCCTCAAGGCTGTGCCTGCCCTCGCGGCGGCACAGGCTGGCGGGTCTGGAACACAGAAAACATTGTCGCGGCACACGCCCCATACGTGCTTCCCGCACCAGATTTTCCGCACTTTCCTGCGCTCCGGTCGTGGCGACAGAAAGATGCTCGCGGTTTACAGGCTGCCCTTGGGCATCCATCACGTCCGCATCGGCCAACCTGCCGAGAATGTGCCGTTCCTCCACTGCAACGGCCAGCTCCTTGAGGGCGATGGCCTCCATACGCACCGCTGCTATCCAGGTCGGACCATCCGGATTCTGAGCGGCTCCGCCGGATAGGCGGCACTCCTCCAGCAGAACGCCGCCTGCCTCTTCCACTCGCTCACGCAGGGCCGCCTGCAGCTGGTTAAGGGCGGCTTCCGCACCGGGCAGATTTTTATCCGGTCCGGGGATATTCAACGTCAGGGAAAGTACCGGGCAATTGTAGTTGCCAGCCATGGACAAACGGGCGTTCCACCGACGTTCTCGCTCGGCAAGTATCTGGCAAAAATCCATGGCAGTTGCTCCTGCGCGGCGCTGGCGAGGCAGTCCCCGCCAGCGCGAGCGTGCGAGAATCTATTGTACGGCGTATATTTTGTCCGCAATGGTTCCGTCCCGGTATTCCACGTGCCCCACAACCTTTTCGCCGTGCTCAAAGGCAAGAGGCTTGCCTGTCATCTTCATGGCTGTTTCGTGCAGTTCGGCGATGTCGCACACTGGCAGGCGGGCATCGCGCAGGCGGTCGGCCAGTTCTTTGCGGGCCGGATTCACGGCAATGCCGCGCTCGGTCACCAGCACATCAACAGTATTGCCTCTGGTGGTCAGGGTGGTGCACTTGTCCACCACAATGGGCAGGCGCGCCCGCACCAGCGGGGCCACAATGATGGTCAGTTTGGCCCCGGCGGCGGCATCGTTATGCCCGCCCGAACCGCCGATAATATTGCCGTTGGAGTCGGTGGTGACGTTGACGTTGAAGTTCAGGTCAACCTCGGTGGCCCCCAGCAGCACGGCGTCCAGATAATCCACGCAGGCGCTCTTGCTGGCCGGGTTGGCGTATGTATCCGCCGAAATCTCCACATGGCGCGGGTTCCGGGCCATGGACTGCACACTGCTCAGATCAAAGCACTGGACGTCAAAAACGTTGTCAAACAGCCCTTCCTCCAGCATTTCGACCATGTACCTGGTGATGCCGCCCAGCAAAAATCCACCGTGCAGTTTCATGGCGCGCATGTCTTCCTGCAAAAAGATGGAGGCAGCCAGGGATGCGCCGCCAGCGCCGGTCTGGTAATTGAAGCCGTCCCTGAGCAGGCCAGACGCGCGGATAACGGCCTGTGCGCTACGGGCGATGGCCAGAGCTACAGGATCGCGGGTAAGGCTGATGGAGCCGGAAACGATGCCCGCAGGATCGCCGATCTTGTCCACTACAACCACACAGTCCACCTGGTCGTGGGGGATGCTCACGCGGCCAAGGCCGCCCTGTACCAGATGGTCGGTCACGGCGATAACGTGAGTGGCATGCCTGCCGTCGGGCATGGCATAGCCCAGTGAGCCGCAGGCCGACGGGCCTTCCGTGCCGTTGATGTTGCCCAGCGCGTCCACCGCCGGAGCGGCAATGACGGCAATGTCTATCTTGAGCGACCCCTCGCCGATGGCGCGGGGTCTGCCCCCGTGCGAACGGAACATGACGGGCGTGGGCAAAAGGCCCTCGGTTACAGCCCGGGCCAGCGGGCCGCTCATGTAGTCTGTATCAATGCCCGTGATAACTCCGCTCTTGATGTGCGGCACAAGGTGCTCATGCACGGGGAACAGCGAGGAGCAGGCAACGATGATATTCTTGATGCCCAGCGAGGCAACAGCATCCATGGTCATGTTGACCACATGATCTCCGTTGCGCAGGTGGTGGTGGAACGAAAGCGTCATTCCGTCGGTAATGCCGCACTGGCGCAGGGCATTGGCAATGGTTGCTATAAACTTGTTTTTCATGGCTGCGCCCCCTTTAGACATCGGCCAAAAGCAGTATGCGTTCCGCCCTCTTGATAATGGGCAGGTCAATCATCATGCCGTCCAGTGAAACTGCCCCCTTGCCCTCGGCCTCAGCCAGCCGGGCTGCGGCCATCACGCGCTTTGCCCAGTTGATTTTTTCCGGTGCGGGCACAAAGGCGCGGTTGACGCGGTGCACATGGTGGGGCGAAATAACGGCCTTGCCGTCAAAGCCCAGCTGCACGGCAAAGGCGGCGTCTTTTTCCAGCCCTTCGAGGTCGGAAACAAAGGGAAAGGGCGTGTCTATGGCCAATACGCCTGCGGCTTTGCAGGCCGTGAGCAGTCGCGAACGGGCATAGGCGATTTCTTCGCCCTGCGCGGTGCGCTGCGCGCCCATGGCTGCGGTAAAGTCTTCCGCACCCAGCAGTATGCCCTGCAACAGAGGGCTGGCAGAGGCTATGGAGTAGACGTTTTCAAGACCCAGCGGGGTTTCAACGATCACCAGAGCCTTTACCTCTTCCTCCACGCCAAACTTGAGCCGGGCGGCTTCAATAGCCCCGGCCACCTGCCGCACTTCTTCCGCCCGCTCCATCTTGGGAACCATCACAAAGTTGGTGCGGGCTTCGACCACGGCTTCCATATCCGCCTGCCAGAAAGGCGTGTCCAACCCGTTGATACGCACAGTGATGCCCACGCCCTGGGGCCGCAGCTCTTTGAGCGCGTGGCTCACGAGAGTACGGGCCGCATCCTTTTCCTGGCGGGCAACGGCGTCTTCCAGATCAAAAATAACCACATCAGCGCCCAGGCACTGGGCGCTGGCAAGCATACCGGGATTGTTCCCGGGCATGAAAAGAAACGTGCGGTTGCGCATCACATCTTCTCCTTGTAACGGGCGATGGCTGTTTCCATGCGGGCCTTGATGGTGCACTCCAGCGCGCCCTTGTCCTGCACGGTTACTTCCACGCCGGAAAGCCCGGAGGCTTCCAGGCACTGTTCAACAACCGCCCTGATGGCCGGCCCAAACTGGTTGATGACAATGCTCGACAGATTGACGCTGTTGGCGCTGCCGCCGGTGCTGCTGATGGTGATAAGGATGTCGTTTGATTCCAGTGTACCCGACAGGGCGCTGCAGTGTGCGCTCATAGTATATCTCCTCCGGCGGCAGGGCCGCCTGCATGAAGTCAGGACAGATCAGTCACGGGCATTGTCCGAAAAGCCCTCAGTGCCGCCCCTCATGGTTTTCCATGCGGTGCAGCAGGTCCGCTCCCTGTTCAGAGCGCAAGAAGTTGAATGTTACCGTGGGCAGCAGGGACTCAAGCTCACGCCACTGGGCCTCGCCAGCCCCGCCGCGCAAAAGGGCGCGCACGCGCGAAGCGCTCACCGCCGCGCCGATGGATTCCAGACGGGGGATTTCCCGCAGGGCCAGCCCGTTGCGGGCGAATTCCTGCGCCATAACGGCATTGTATTGCCTGGTTACGGGATCAAATGGTTCTGTGCCCACAAAACGTATGGAAATGCCCAGGTCAGGCGCGATGCGCGTGGCAAAAATGGCGCAGTCCAGACCAGCATGCACGCTGCCGCGTGTTGCATCCGCCGTAAAATAGGCCGGAAAGCTGGCTCGCGAGACCATGTACGGCCCAGCGGGCAGCACCAGTACATTGGACAGGTGGGCCAGCCCCTCGCTCACCAGCTTGAAGCGCACAGCAAATGGCACCACGGAAACGTCTTCCTGCACCACAAAGACCAGCAGGCGGTTGCAGGAAACCGCCGCAGTGCTGGCCAGATATTCGTGCCCACGGGTAAATGGATTGGCGTTCATGACAATGGCCCCAAGAATCGGAGCCTGCGACCCTGCAAATGCTGCGATGCGCGCACGCGTGGCGGACAACCAGTCCGCATAGTCTGGCCGTCCCTGCTCCAGCAGGGCCGCCTGCGCTGTACGGGCTATGAGCGAAAAACCCGCCGCCTCGAATTTTTCCGCCTCGCTGCCCTTGGTAAAAATCAGAAAATGGCCTATCCCTCGCTCTTTGCCGTGCAGCACAAGACGGCTCAGGATGGCAGTGGAAACACCGCTCCCCTGCGCCGCCGGAGCCACGCAAAAACCGCACAGCACATTGCCCACCAGAAATCCACAGGCGAGCATGAGGCCGTCCTCGTAGTATCCCAGGCCGTAATCACACCCGGCTGGCATGCTCAACCTGGCAGAAGCCAGGAGCTTTTCAGCCTCGGCCCATTCCGTGTCGATCAAGATTTGGCGATATTCCTGCATGCGCTTTCCCTGTGGATATACGCCCGGCTATTCCAGCATTCACAACAGTCCGTCCCCGGAAGGCGCCACGCGTCCTCCGGGGAACCAGAATATGTGCTTGCCATTAGCCCGCGTAAAATACGCGCATGAGAATAACCGCCATGACCACCACCGAAGCACCGCCGATGCGCGTAGATATCTGCGCAAAAGGCATAAGCTCCATGCGGGCCGAAGCAGAAAGAATAGCCACGTCGCCGGTGCCGCCAAGGCCGCTGTGGCAGGCCGTTACAAGGGCGGATTCCACAGGGTACATGTTCAGGAAGCGAGCGGTGAAAAAGCCGCACCCAACCATGGAAAGCACGGTGGCAACCACGGTGATGACGTAGCTCGGCTGGATAACGGCCACTACGTCCTTCCACGGGGTGTAGCACACGCCAATGCCCACCAACAGCGCCCACGTGAGGTTTTTGGAAACAAAAAGGTAGAACTGTTTGGCGCTCTTTTCAACAATGGTGGGCATGATGCCCAGCGCCTTAACAATTGCTGCGGACAGAATCATGATAATGGGGGCCGGGATGGGAATGACCATGTTTACCAGCATGCCGAAAAGATAGAAGCAGCAGGCGGTAAGCAGACCCATGCCCAGGATGGTCACGTCAATGGTTTCCTTTTCTTCCGTGGGCAGCAGGTCGCCATCGCCAGTACGTACGAGCTTGCCGTTACCGGTGCTTTCGGGATGCTTGATGGCGTAACGGCGCAGAATGCCAGCGCAGATAATGGCCGTCACGTTGCCCAGCATGGCTGCCGGGGCCACCATGGCAATAAACTTGCCGGGGTCAACTCCCTGAATTTCTGCATATCCGGCAGAAAGGGGCAGAATGCCTTCACCCACACCGCCGGAAATGATGGGAACAACAATGTAGAAAAAGCTTTCAAACACGCCATGGCCCAGCAGCGTGCCCACGCCCGTGCCTACAATACAGCTTGCCAGCGTACCCAGAATAAGCGGTACGAACATGCGCAGAAAACCTTGAATAAGCACCTGCCGCATCATCCCCAGGATGCTGCCCGTCACCAGACTGGCGATATAAAAATACAGGAAGTTCGCGCCGCCGCCCTTGCTGCCGGTGAAGTGGAACACGGCCTCCTTGGCCGGACCGTCCAGAACGCTGTAATACACCAGCACGGAGGGAATGAAGATGGAGAGAATGGCAGGCCCGCCAATATCCTTGAGCACGGGCAGGCGCAGACCCATGTCGCCCAGCAGGATGCCCAGAATGAGCATCACGGAAAAACCGCCGATCATGTCCTTGGGCAGCTTGCCGTAGTGTGAGGCCAGAAAGATTACCGCGGCAAAAAACAAATATGCTGGAAGCGGCACCGGGCCAATCTTGAAATTGAGCAGTTTGTCCCAAAGCCCTTCGGAACCGGATCCGATACGGTTATTTTCTACGGTTTGCATGACATTGACCCTCCGTGGAGTATTTGATCTTTGTCTATGACACCCCGTAAAATAAATCTTTTTATGTAACTTATAAAAAAACTTAGGTAACTTTTGTAAGTTTGCGGTCTATAACTGGCTCATAGCCCGCCATGCGATGAACAGACCTATGGCCATGCAAAGCCCGCTGACCATGCGCTTGAGCAGGCTCACAGGCACACGGTGGGCAATGTGCGCGCCCACGGCTATGCCCACAAGCTCGCAAGCCGTGACCCACCAGACCGTGGAATAGGAAATGAAGCCGTTGCTCATGTTGCTTGCAGAGCCGGAAACAGAAATAACCATCTGCAAAACCTGGCTTGTGGCAATGCACTGCAAGGGCGCGTAGCTGAACAGCAGCATGACCGGCACGGAAATGATGCCCCCGCCAGCCCCCGTCATGCCGCACAAAAATCCCGTAAAAATGCCAATGCCAAAGAGCAGAGCCGTATTGCCCCTGGGGCTGAGCCGCTGGGCCATGCCCGTGCCCTTGCGCACCGGAAGCATGGAATACAGGCTGGAAAAGATTATCAGACAGGCCAGCAGAATGTTGAGCCCGCGCGCCGGAACATACGCCCCCACATACGCCCCCGCATAACCAGACAAAAAGCTGCCCGCCACCACTGGCAGGGTAACCCGCCAGTCAATGGTGCCGTAGCGCTGATAGCTCGCCGTTGCCACAATGCCCGCAAACAGAAAGCTGAACAGCGCCGTTGCCATGGCCTCATGCGTGCCGAGCCCGCCGAAAAACATGATGGCCGGAATCAGCAGTACGCCGCCCACCCCTGTTGCGCCAATAAGCGCGCCCACCAGAAATGACGAAAACGCAAGCGCCACAAGCATAAAGGCTCCTTATGATTGCTGCGGGCATGGGCAGCGCGCCGGGCCGAGGGTTTGCCCGGCGCACGCCCGCAATGTCGGCAAAGTGTCGGCAGAGCGACTGGCTAAACGGTGGCTGCAAATTCCGTCCAACCTGTCCGCTACAAAAGCGCCGCCCTGCCGTTCGGGGCCGGGAGGCGCAAACCGGGAGCGTGGCGGGGTCCGGCATATGACCCCGCCACGCGGGAGGAGAGTGTTTAGTCCGAGAGAGGTTACACCGCCGCGTCGGTCACAGCAGATTCAGAGGCCTCTTCCGCGCTGCTGGCAGGCGCAGTGTGGTACAGGTCGTTGCGTTCGCGGATGGTTCCCAGCCAGATGGTGGATATGGTGCTGATAATACCAGCCACAAGCAGATAGCCGCACAGATACCAGGGTTGCGAACCATTGGCCTGTACCAGCATGGTGGCAATCATGGGCGTCAGGCCCGAGGCGAAGATGCCTGAAAACTGATACACGAAGGAAATACTTGAATAGCGTACAGTGGCGTCAAAGCTGTCGGAGAACAGGCTCGCCATGCTGGCGTAAGCGGCAGCGTAGACGATACCGAAGGGAACAATGATGGCAAGGTACACAAAGAACAGGTTGGTGGTGGCGTAGTTGTGCAGCACCCAGAACACGGGGAAGGAGGTGATGCCCAGCAGCACTGCGGCAGTGCCGAAAATGCGGCCCTTGCCTATGCGGTCGGCCATGGCGCCCCACATGGGGATAAAGCAGGCCATGACGGCAGATGCCACCACCACGGCCATAAGGGCCACGGTACGGTTAACGCCGCAGGTATTTGTAAGGTAGGTCAGGGAGAACACGCCAAATACGTTGAAAGCGATACCTTCCACAAAACGCGCACCCACGCAGGCCATCAGGGTCTTGGGGTAACGTTTGAAGGCGTCAATCATGGGGTAGCGGATTTTTTCCACATGCTTTTTGGCGCTGGAAAAGTCCTGAGTTTCCTGCACGGAGGTACGGATGTACGCGCCAACAAGCACCAGTACGGCGCTTAACACAAAGGCCACGCGCCAACCCCAGGCGATAAAGGCCTCGTCGGGCAGCAGCCAGGAAAGCACGCCGATCACGCCGGATGCCAGCATGAGACCAAGGGAAAGACCCACCTGGGGCAGGCTGCCGTAAAACGCACGCTTGTGGGCAGGGGCCGATTCAAAGGCCATAAGCACCGCACCGCCCCACTCGCCGCCAAGGCCAATACCCTGGGCAATGCGGCAGGTAACCAGCAGAATGGGCGCCCAGATACCGATGCTGTCATAGGATGGAATGCAGCCAATAAGCACTGTGGCCACGCCCATGATTTCAAGGGTGAGAATGAGCATTTTTTTGCGGCCGATCTTGTCGCCAAAATGCCCGAAGATAAAACCGCCAAGGGGGCGGGCCACAAAGCCCACGGCAAAGGTCGCAAATGCCAGGATGGTACCAACGCCCGACGAAAAGGACGGGAAAAACAGTTTGTTGAACACAAGCCCGGCGACTACGCCGTAGAGGAAAAAGTCATACCATTCGATGACCGCGCCCATCAGGGAAGAAATAACTACGCGGCGCAGGTTTGCCTGGGCAGTTGCTTTATCAACAGCGTTGCTCATGTGTTTTCTCCTTATGACAGGCCCAGCACGCGGCGGGCGTTTTCATACATGACCTTGCGGCGGACTTCTTCTGTAAGATCAAAGTGCTTGTAGGCATCAAGAGCATCAGCCAGCTCCACAAATGGATGGGCGCTGGCAAAAAGTATTTTGTCGGGGATGAGGTCGTTCATGGCGCGCACGTACACGTCAACCATGGGCGCGCGCTCGTATTCCGAAATATCCATATACACATTGGCGTTGCGCAGGCAGGTGTAGATGGCCTCGTTTACAAAGGGGTACCCGCCGTGGCTCATGATGAGCGTCAGCTCGGGAAAATCTCTGGCGACCTTGTCCACATCGCGTGGGTCTGCGTATTCCAGAATGGCCCCCGGCACCTGCGGCGGCGGAGCCATGGTGATGAACACAGGAATATTCAGCTCGCAGCACTTGGTGTACAGCGGATAAAACCTGGCCTCGGAAGCGGGTATGTGCGCAAGGTAAGGGTCAATGGCAATACCCTTCATGCCGTAATCGGCAACCACGCGCTCAATTTCGCGCACCGCGTCCATTTTTTTGTGCGGATCAATGCCCCAGAACCCCACAAACTTGTCAGGATAAGCCCTGCAAAACTCCAGCACGCTGTTGTTGTTGGCCGGAAATCCGTAAGTGGTTTCGCAGTCACGACCGGTTATGACCCCAAGTTCCACACCAAGATTGTTCAGATCAGCCACAATCTCGTCAAGAGGCTGGGGCTTGCGGGCGTCAAAGCCAATGGCTTTGCAGGCCGCCTTGAACATGGCGCTGTTCTTGATGCCGTTAATGATTTCTGGCGTGTTTGGGCGAAAGCGAAAGTCAATAACGTTCATAATGCGGTTCTCCTGAACCCGCTTGGGGGGTTATGCGGCGCTGGTGGCAAGTGCGTCTGCCATATCCACGCGGGTTGCCCGACCAGGCTTCCCGCGCAGGAAACAAAAAGGTTTCCCATCTCTCTTCTCCAGGGACTGCTGATGCGTGATTACCGTAATCTTTATACGGGTTTCGTGGATTATACCGCCGACAGGAGCAAGCATGTTTCCTTCAACATCAACTATAAGCGTCCTCTTGCTACCATCTTTGCCAATG
>OGHJ01001077.1_pt1 | contig 32301 bp, 32 predicted proteins | sample 1571351 | NCBI WGS metagenome assembly OGHJ01 (sample SAMEA2582037, study PRJEB24529) | metagenome | biome: Human gut stool | place: China | collected 2011 | reverse complement strand
CTCCCTCTTTTGCCCACGACGAACGCCACGACGCACTGTCGTGATATGCCTGCGGACGGTACCAGTCGGTGATTGTCCACTGTATGCGTTTGATGTGACCGAGCGTGCCGTCCTCAGCCATTCTTTTGATTTTTCTGTATGTATCGGTAGTGCGCTGATTATACATAATTCCGAAAAGCTTGCCCGATTTTTTTGCCGCCTCGTTCATTTCGATAACCTGTTTTGTGTAAACACCGGCAGGTTTTTCGGTGATGACGTTAAGACCGTACGAAAATGCCGTTTCAACGTATTTCGGGTGGTCGTAATGCGGAATTGCAACGATTACAACATCGCAGCCGCCGTTTTTATAAAGCTCCTCGGCATTGTCAAAACGCGGAACGTCGGGATAAAGCTCTTTTGCGGCCTCAAGGCGCGCAGGGTCAATATCGCAGATTGCGCCGAGTTCCATATCTTTAACGCGTCCCTTTGCAAGGTTGTTTGCGTGAGTTGTGCCCATATTTCCGAAACCTATAATTCCCATTTTTAATTTGCTCATTTTTAAATTCTCCTTAAAAATACACTATTTATTGATTATTTTCATAAGTGCGTCATAAGCGATTGTAAATTTTTCGGGTCCGCTTTTTTCGAGCGACATCATTTTGTCGTCCGTTTCGAGCGCCTCAAGTCCCAAAAATGTGCCGAGATGCGGTTCAAGACTTAAAAAGCCGTTATATCCGTTTTTCTTAAGCTCGCCTATGATTTTTTCAACATTTCCGTCGCCGTATCCAGCCGGAACAACATCGCCGTTTTCCGTTTTCGCGTCTTTAATGTGCATATACACAATATGCTCTTTCAAAAGATTCCACGCGTTCGGGTAGGTGACGCATCCGCACTGAACGAAATTTGCAGGGTCGAAAACGCCTTTAAACGCGTCGGATTTTATATTGTCAAACAAATCTTTGCACCGCTCGGGCGTGTCGCCGTAAATATCTTTTTCATTTTCGTGGAGCAGAATAACGCCCTCTTTTTCGGCATATTCTGCCATCTTTTTAAGATTTTCAATAATCTTTCCGCGGTAATTTTCAATGTTTTCGCCGTCGGGCGCATAAAAACTGAAAATTCTTATGTATTTTGAATTGAGCTTTTTTGCAATTTCGACAACACGTTTGAATTTGATAAAATGCGCGTCCAAGTCATCCGACATTTTGACTTTTCCTATCGGCGAGCCGATTGACGAAACGCTTATGCCGTGCGCGCCCATTGCATTTTTTAAGCTTTCAATTTCGCTGTCCGTAAGCTTTGAAATGTTTTTCCCGTTTACTCCGCGGACTTCAAAATATTTTATGCCAAGCTTGTTTAAATGCTCAAATTGCTTGTTTATATCAGGGTCAATTTCGTCTGAAAAGCCTGAAATTTTAAAGCAAAAGTCCATTTTTTCACTCTCCTTAATTTTAAAGCAGAAAGCACGGCGCCTGATTTTTTGCGAAAAACCCCGCTTTCATTATAAAGATATTTTAATACAAATTTTATAAATTTTCTATAAAAATATTGCTGTAAACATTGCAAATGTTGCTATGTTATGTTATAATGTTCAAAAAGAGGGTGATAAAGTGAAAAAAGATATAGATTTTAAGGACGGATATTTCTATTACAGACACTCCGAAACCGTTCCGTCGGAGGACGAAGAATTTCATTTGCATATGCACGGATACATCGAGGTTTTGGTATTTTTAAAGGGCGACGCGGATTTTATAGTTGAGAGTAATACATATCCCTTAAAACCGTATGATATTATGATTATGAAAAGCAACGAAATGCACCAGATAAAGCACCGTTCCAACACGGTTTACGAACGTGTGGTAATGTCGCTTACCGACTCGCTTTTTGAAAAATTTGACTGCGGTAAATACAAAGAATTTTTTGTGTCGCACCCGATAGGCGAGAATAACTGCATACGCCTCGGCGAGGAGGACAGGAAAGAGCTTGACGCGTTTTTCGGGAGAATGGAGCGCTATATTCCGCAGGCGGACGATTTGAAAAGCAGTGCGGTAATACACAGCGCGGCAGTGGAATTTTTGCATTTTATGAACTTTGCACGCAAAAAAATGCGCGTTGAATATACGCAGAATTTGAACGTAAACAAAATTTTAAACTACATAAACAGCGAAATTTCGCAGGAATTAAAGCTTGACGATATTGCTAAATTTATGTATATGAGCAAATATCATCTTTGCAGAATTTTTAAACAGCACACGGGACTTACCATAAACAACTACATTGCAAACAAAAGAATACTCCTCACGCGCGAGTATCATATGAGAGGAATGAATTTGAGCGAAGCGTGCATCAGCGCCGGATTTCCGAGCTATTGCAGTTTTTACAAAACGTATCATAACTTAACCGGCAAGGCACCGAAAAATGATATTGCCGATTACAGAAACAACACGATTTTTTAGCGTTTTTAAAATATTTGTTGACATTGTGCAATATAATATATTATAATGTAGCATAAGGGTAATACGAAAACGGAGGAGGGAAGATTTTTTCTGCATAATTTAAGCGCCTGAACCGATTTATTCGGCTGACGAGGACGGGGCTAATCGAAAATTCGGCGGATACCCCGCGCTTTGCACGAGCGTGAGCAACTTTTTAAAACCGCGGAGCAATCGGCGGCACAAAGAATTTTGCAGTGTGAAAACCTTTCATCGCCCTTGTGAAATGTTATTATTTTTATGCAATGAAAGGAAAATTTAATATGTGCGGAATAGTTGGCTATATTGGCAAAGGCAATGCTAAAGAGGTTTTGCTTGACGGACTTTCCAAGCTTGAATACCGCGGATACGATTCTGCCGGTATTTCTGTGCTGGACGGAAAAATTACCACGGTAAAGGCGAAAGGTCAGCTCAAAAACCTTGCGGAAAAGTGCAGGGGAGTAAAACTTGACGGAAGTGTGGGTATAGGTCATACGCGCTGGGCAACGCACGGTGCGCCGTCCGACATAAATTCGCATCCGCATCTTTCGTATGACGGCAAAATCAGCATTGTTCACAACGGTATTATTGAAAATTATGCGCCCCTTAAAGCAGAACTTATAAAAGAGGGCGTTGAGTTTGTGTCGGAAACCGATACCGAGGTTTTGGCACAGCTTATAAGAAAAAACTATCACGGAAACCTTCTTGACGCGGTTATTGAAACCGTTAAAATTGTTGAGGGAAGCTACGGACTCGGCGTTATCTGCGAGGACGAACCCGACAAAATCGTTGCGGTGAGAAAAGACAGTCCGCTTATCGTGGGTCTCGGCGAGGGCGAAAACTTTATCGCGTCGGACATTCCTGCGGTTTTGAAGCATACAAGAAAATTCTATCTTTTAAACGACAACGAATTTGTTGTTCTTAAAAAAGACAGTGTTAAAATTTACGACTTTGACAAAAAAGAGATAAAACACGGCGTTTACACCGTGACGTTTGACGAGACAGCGGCGCAGAAAGGCGGTTTTGACCACTTTATGCTCAAAGAAATTTACGAGCAGCCGCAGGCTATAAAGAACACCCTCAACGGCAGAGTTGCAAAGGGGGAAAAAATTGTCCTCGACAAGATTGCGGACGGCGATTTGAAAGACATTTCGCGCGTGTTTATCGTTGCGTGCGGAACGGCTTATCACGCAGGACTTGTGGGAAAAACGGCTATTGAACGTCTTTCGGGTGTTCCCGTTGACGTTGACATTGCGTCGGAATTCCGTTACAGAAATCCCATTCTTGACAAAAACACGCTTGTTATGGTAATCAGCCAGTCGGGCGAAACGGCGGACACTCTCGCGGCGCTCCGTCTTGCAAAACAGCACGGCTGCAAAACCTTTGCAATCACAAACGTTGTCGGAAGTTCGGTATCGCGCGAGGCGGATTTTGTATTCTATACGTATGCAGGTCCCGAAATTGCGGTTGCGTCCACAAAGGCGTATATCACCCAGCTTATCGCGCTCTACATTTTCGCGCTTTATATGGCTCAGGACAGAAATTATGTCAGCAAGGAAATGATAGAAAATATAAAATCCGAGCTTTTGCTCCTCCCCGAAAAGGTGAAAAAAGCGCTTGAAACCGACGCTTTAACAAAAGAAATTGCCGAGAAAATATGCGTTGAAACCGACATTTTCTATCTCGGCAGAGGTCTTGATTACGCGGTTGCTATGGAGGGTTCGCTGAAACTTAAAGAGATTTCGTATATCCATTCCGAACCGTACGCAGGCGGTGAGCTTAAGCACGGCCCGATTGCGCTTATCGAAAAAGGCACGGTTGTTATCGCGCTCAACACAAACGCGGAACTCCGCGGAAAAATGGACAGCAACATAAAAGAGGTTGTGACGCGCGGTGCGCGCATTGTGGAAATTTTGCCCGATAATTTTGAAAATGCCGGCGAGGGCTGTGACGAACTTGTCACGGTTCCTGCAACCGAGGCGATTTTGGCGCCCGTTACGGCGGTTGTTCCGCTTCAGCTTTTGTCGTATCACGTTGCCATTGCGAAAGGATGTAACGTTGACAAACCGCGAAATCTTGCAAAATCGGTTACTGTTGAATAATTTTTAAGGGACGTGAAAACGTCCCTTTTTTACGGAGGAATTTTGGTGAACGATAAAAATTTTGCCGAAAAATCACTTTTTGATATGCTTGATGAAAATAAAAAAATTCCGTTTCATATGCCGGGACACAAGCGTAACGGCGCGGTTTTTCCGACCCTTGCAAAACTCGGCGCGTACTGCGACATCACCGAGATTGACGGCTTTGATAATCTGCACAATGCCGTGGGGATTTTGAAGGATTCTATGCGCCTTGCGTCAAAAGTGTGGGGGAGTTTGCAGTCGTTTTATCTAGTAAACGGCTCGACGTGCGGAATTATTTCGGCAATTTTTTCGTGTGTGCCGTTCGGCGGACGGGTAATCTGCGCGCGCAACTGCCACAAGTCAGTGTATAACGCGCTTAAAATGCGCGGTGCAAAAGCAGAATTTATCAATCCGAAATACGACTCAAAAACGGGAATTTGCGGTGAAATTTCGACTGAAGATGTAAAAAAAGCGTGCGAAAATTTTGACGGTGCAAGCCTTGTTATAATCACCTCGCCAACGTACGAGGGAGTTATAAGCGACGTCAGCGCGATATGTGAAACGGCGCATAAATTTAATGTTCCCGTGTTTGTTGACGAGGCGCACGGTGCGCATTTGTCGTTCGGAAATTTTGCAAAAAGCGCGGTGCACTGCGGTGCGGACATTGTTGTGCAAAGTTTGCACAAAACGCTCGCAAGCCTCACGCAGACGGCAATTCTGCACGTTTGTTCACCGCGCGTCGATACCGAAAAACTGCACGAAAATCTTGCAGTTTTTCAAACATCCAGTCCGTCGTATCTTTTTATGGCGTCGATAGATTTGCTTGTGCGCACGCTCTGCGAGAAAAAAGACGAAATTTTTTACGAGTGGCAGAAAAGGCTTGATGATTTTTACAAAAAAACCGCAAACTTAAAAAATCTTGAAATTTTGACTGAAAAATACAACTTTTGCTTTGAGTTTGACAAGTCTAAAATCGTAATCTTAACGCATAAAACGAATATTTCGGGCGCAAAGCTTATGAAAATTCTGCGTGATGAATACAACATAGAATGTGAAATGTGCTCGGCAAAATACGTCGTTGCAATGACGGGGATGGGTGACAGCGATGAAAATATGCAAAAGTTTGCCGATGCGATTTTGGAGATTGACAAAACGTTAAAACCGCATAACAACAGCGAAATTTCAATATATCCGCAAAAGTTTGAAAGCGTTATGACTGCGTTTGACGCGGAAAAATATGACGAACGCGAAACCAATTTTAAAACTGCGGAAAATGAAATTAGTGCGGAATATGTTTTTGCGTATCCGCCGGGAATACCGATAATCATTCCGGGCGAAAAAATCAGCGCGGAAATTATAAAAATTACCGAAATATACAACGAAAACGGCATTGAACTTTTGGGTACAAAGGGCGGAAACGGCGAAAAAATTCACATTATATGCTAAAATTCTTGACAATGTGTTCAAAAAAAGGTATAATATATCAGTAACATTATGATTAAAGGAGAAAATTTTATGAATAGAATTATCACGCTTAACACAAGAAATCTTACAAACTGCGAGGGCGGCTGCGGTGAGTGCCAGACATCTTGCCAGTCCGCTTGCAAAACTTCGTGCGGTGTTGCAAACCAGCCCTGCGAAAGCACAAGAATTTTTACACTCAACACAAGAAATCTTGCAAACCGCGAGGGCGGCTGCGGTGAGTGTCAGACATCTTGCCAGTCTGCTTGCAAAACTTCGTGCGGTGTTGCAAATCAGCCCTGCGAAAACAGATAATTGTGTTTGCATCTTTAATGCGAAACAAAATTTGCCGGCTGCGAAAAATGCAGTCGGCTTTTAAAATTTTATTGTGAGGTTTGTTATGATACACCAGTACAAATTGAACGGTCACAACATCGTCATTGACACGTACAGCGGTTCGGTTCACGCGGTGGACGACGTTGCGTATGATGTAATTTCGATGTTTGAAACCGCGGACAAAGACGAAATTATAAAGAAAATAAGCGAAAAACACCAAAACATTACTGACGGCGACATCTTAAAATGCATTGACGACGTTGCAGAGTTAAAAGCGAGCGGTCAGCTTTTTTCGGAGGATATTTATGCCGATAAGGCGGATGTTCTCAAAAACAAAAACAGTGACATCAAGGCGCTTTGTCTGCACGTTGCGCACACCTGCAACCTAAATTGCAGTTACTGTTTTGCCGCACAGGGAAAATACCAGGGCGAGCGCGCGCTGATGAGTTTTGAGGTCGGCAAACGTGCGCTTGATTTTCTTATTGAAAATTCGGGAAACCGCAAAAATCTTGAGGTCGATTTTTTCGGCGGTGAACCGCTTATGAATTTTGACGTTGTGAAAAGATTGGTTGAGTATGCGCGGAGCATTGAAAAAAAACATAACAAAAATTTCCGCTTTACGCTCACCACAAACGGCGTTTTGATTGATGATGACGTGATTGATTTCTGCAACCGTGAGATGAACAACGTCGTTTTGAGTCTTGACGGCAGAAAAGAGGTTCACGACCGTCTGCGCAAGGATTACAAGGGCAACGGAAGCTATGATTTGATTGTGCCGAAGTTTCAGGAATTTGTGGAAAAACGCGGTGACAAAAGCTATTATATCCGCGGTACATACACGCACAAAAACACCGATTTTACCAATGATATTTTCCATATGGCGGACCTCGGATTTAAGGAATTGAGTATGGAGCCTGTTGTTTGCGCGCCGGGCGAGGAGTATGCGCTCACCGAGGACGATTTGCCCGTTCTATTTGAGCAGTATGAAATTCTCGCAAAGGAAATGCTCAAACGTGACAGCGAAAATCGCGGATTTACATTCTATCATTATATGATTGATTTGTCGAACGGCCCGTGTATTTACAAGCGTATTTCGGGTTGCGGTTCGGGCACGGAGTATCTTGCGGTTACGCCGTGGGGCGAACTTTTCCCGTGCCATCAGTTTGTCGGCGATGAAAAATACAGTATGGGAAACATTTATGACGGTGTGACGAATACAAAAATGCGTGACAGATTTAAAAAATTCAATGTTTACTCGCGCCCCGAATGTGCGGATTGCTGGGCAAAACTCTATTGCTCGGGCGGTTGTGCGGCGAATGCGTACCACGCGGCGGGCGATATTCTGGGTGTTTACGATTACGGGTGCAAGCTTTTCAAAAAGCGTATGGAATGTGCAATTATGATACAGGTTGATAAGGCGCTGAAAGGCTGAAAAAATATGTATTACTAAATTTTAGCCGTCTGTCTTTTGTGAAAGACTGACGGCTAAAATTTACTTTATCTTTTCATAATTCTTTTTAATTCTGCTATTTCTTTCTCAATTTTTTCAAGTTTTTCTGCTATGTCCTTGTTTGACTTTATATTTGACTGCGAATATCCGAGCAGATAGTCTGTTGATACGTTAAAAAATTCTGCCAATTTTATAATTGCATAGCTGTCGGGATTTGTTTTTCCCGTTTCATAATTTGACAGTGTTTTTTGGTCTATTCCCGTAGCTTTTGCAACATCGGTCTGACGTAAATCCATATCTTCCCGCAAATCTCTTATTTTATTTTTTAATGTTTTCATACTAATATCATTCCTTTTGTAATAAATTATACTATTTTTTTTAGTAAAAACTATTGACAAAGTAATATTTTACATATATAATTTATTTATACTAAAATATTAGTAAAACATATTAAAGGGGTGAATTTTTATGATTTCAAGGAAATGTCTTTTTGAAGATACTTTACTCACGTCGGTGAAGTGCCGTGTTGACGGTGAATACAGTATTGATATGCTGAAAATTGCTATTGAAAAGGCTTGCGCAGATTTTGCACTTAATGTAATTGTTTCGGTAGATACCATTACGAGCGGAAGATTATTTGATGACAGCAAAACAGAGTGCATTACAATTACAAATGCAGAACATCAGAGTGATTATTACACTGAAGTAATTGCAATGAAAAAGCAAGGTGTATTTGCATTTTTTGATTTTTACTATACCGGTATTAGTAAAAATAACAGCCGTGTAGCTGAAGGCAAAAGGGAACACAGCACAATGTTGGGGTCGTTGGTCGGTGCTATCAAAAAAGCGTCTGTAACAAATGACGCTATGGAAACCGAAACGAACTACTATGATATGCTGTGCGAGGCAATAAGAACAGTTTTAGGTTAGGGGGAAAAACAATGTCAAGATGCAGAGAATGTAACGGAAACGGACATATTTTATGTCCCGTATGCAAGGGAACAACAAAAGACCCGAGAAATAATTCGCACGATTGTGGCTACTGCAATGGAAAAGGTCATATAGAGTGCGGTGCCTGCGGCGGAAGCGGAAACGACCCGTTTGACAAATAAGGGGGAGCTTTATGGCGTCTGACTGCTCTTTTTATTTGGATAAGAATAATAATTACATTTGTATGATAAAACAAGGCGAAATTGATTATAAGGTTTACAGAGAATATTGTAAAAATGATTATTCAAAGAATTGCCCTATATATCAATATTACTTGAATGAGAGAAAAAAATAATGGAAAATATAAAATGTATATCGTGCGGATTTATTTCGCATTTTGTATCGTCGGACGGCATTTATGCTGTTTATAAATGCGAAAGGTGCGGTCTTGTATTTAGAATTAAACTCTGATTTTATGAAATTAAAACAAAAAAAGTCCCTTTTATCAAAAAAGGGACTTTTTTTATGATGTTTCTTATTTATTCATAGCTTCTGCAACTGCAACGGCAACCGCAACGGTAGCACCAACCATCGGGTTGTTACCCATACCGAGGAAGCCCATCATCTCAACGTGAGCCGGAACGGAGGACGAACCTGCGAACTGCGCGTCGGAGTGCATCCTTCCCATTGTATCTGTCATACCGTAAGAAGCGGGGCCTGCCGCCATATTGTCGGGGTGGAGAGTTCTTCCCGTACCGCCGCCCGATGCAACAGAGAAATATTTTTTGCCGAGCTGGTTACATTCTTTTTTGTATGTTCCTGCAACGGGGTGCTGGAATCTTGTCGGGTTTGTCGAGTTACCTGTGATAGAAACGTCAACGCCCTCGTGATGCATAATTGCAACGCCCTCGCGAACGTCGTCTGCGCCGTAGCACTTAACCGCCGCTCTTTCGCCTTTTGAATATGCTTTTTCTCTTACGATGTTAACTTTACCCGTAGCATAGTCAAATTTTGTCTGAACATATGTAAAGCCGTTGATTCTCGAGATAATCTGTGCCGCGTCTTTTCCGAGACCGTTAAGAATAACTCTGAGAGGCTCTTTTCTTACTTTGTTTGCACTTCTTGCAATACCGATAGCGCCTTCAGCGGCAGCAAACGACTCGTGACCTGCAAGGAAAGCAAAGCATTTTGTTTCTTCTCTCAAAAGCATTGCGCCGAGGTTTCCGTGACCGATACCGACTTTTCTGTCGTCGGCAACCGAACCTGCGATACAGAATGCCTGCAAGCCTTCGCCGATAACTTCAGCCGCGTCTGCCGCGGTTTTCACGCCTCTTTTGATTGCGAGCGCCGCGCCCATAACATAAGCCCAGCAAGCGTTTTCAAAGCAGATAGGCTGAATACCTTTTGTGATTTCATAAGGGTCAATGCCCTTTTCGTCACAGATAGCTTTAGCTTCTTCCAAAGAAGCAATGCCGTTTTCTTTAAGAACTTTATTTATATTGTCAATTCTTCTTTCGTAGCTTTCAAATAATGCCATTGTCTTTATTCCTCCTTATCAAATTTATTCTTCTCTGGGGTCGATAACCTTAGCCGCGTCGGCAATTCTGCCGTATGTACCGGTAGCTTTTTTAAGAGCTTCGTTCGCGTCCATACCTTTTTTAACCATTTCCATCATTTTGCCCATATGAACAAATTCGTAGCCGATTGTTTCGTTATCTTCGTCCAAAGCAAGCTTTGTAACGTATCCCTCAGCCATTTCGAGGTATCTTGTACCTTTTGCTTTTGTGCCGTACATTGTACCTACCTGGCTTCTAAGTCCTTTGCCGAGGTCTTCAAGACCTGCGCCGATAGGAAGTCCGCCCTCAGAGAAAGCAGTCTGTGTTCTTCCGTATACAATCTGGAGGAAAAGCTCACGCATAGCGGTGTTGATAGCGTCGCACACAAGGTCGGTGTTGAGCGCTTCCAAAAGTGTTTTGCCGGGGAGAATTTCGGACGCCATAGCCGCCGAATGTGTCATACCCGAGCAACCGATTGTTTCAACAAGCGCTTCTTCGATGATACCGTCTTTAACGTTTAAAGTGAGCTTACAGGCACCCTGCTGAGGAGCACACCAGCCCACACCGTGTGTTAAACCTTTAATGTCCTTAATTTCTTTTGCGGCAACCCATGCGCCCTCTTCGGGGATAGGTGCGGGACCGTGATTTGCGCCCTTTGCCACAACACACATTCTTTCAACTTCTGAAGAATAAATCATTGTAAAACTCCTTTCTTTATATGAAAAAACAAAATAAATTAAGTAATTTTTTTCTCACTTAATCTACATTTTATCACAAATTTCGCTAATTCTCAATATTTATTTTAAAAATTAAACGATTTGTATAATCCGCACAATAAATTTATATAAAAAGAAAAACTTTGTTGTGATTATACACAAAAAGTAATTTTACCGCTTTACTTTGGTAAAACGATAAAGTATAATAGCACCATAAGATAAATCGAAAGGACGTTTTACAATGAAAAAAATACTCGCTTTGGTTTTGGCGCTCGCTATGGTTTTATCGTTTGCGGCGTGCGGCGGCAAAACAGAAAACACCGGCACAAATGACGAAAATGCTTCGGGCGGAAACTATTCCGACCTTATGACGATTGACGGTCTTGACCTTGCGGTTGAAGAATACGGCATAGGCTTCAGATCGGGCAGTGACGTTGTTGACGAAGTTAACAAAATTATGAAAGAACTCTACAACGACGGAACGCTTAAAACGATTGCGGAAAAATATGACCTTGCAGACAACCTTTTGGAGCCTAAGGACGTTCCCTCAAAGGCAAGCGGTGAGTCTGACCTTGACTACATTAAAAAGAACGGCAAAATGATTATCGGCTATACGGTTTACGACCCGATGAACTATACAAACGACAAGGGCGAATTTGTCGGTTTTGACACAGAGTTTGCCGAGGCGGTTTGCGCAAAGATGGGCGTAACTCCCGAATTTGTTGAAATCAACTGGGACACAAAAGAAATTGAGCTTAATGCAAAGAGCATTGACTGTATCTGGAACGGATTTACAATCAGCGACGAAAGAGAAGAAAACCTCGATTTCTCCGCTCCGTATATCCTCAACAAACAGGTTGTTGTTATAAGAAAAGCGGACAAAGACAAATACACCGACACAGCATCGCTTTCAAACGCAAAACTTGCGGCTGAAACATCTTCGGCAGGCGAGGGTGCAATCAAAGACGACGTAAATCTTTCCAAAGCGAGCTACACGGCTGTTCCCAAACAGACCGACGCGCTTTTGGAGGTTAAGGCAAGCACCGTTGACGCGGCTGTTCTCGACTACACGCTCGCAAATTCAATGGTAGGCAAATAAACAATAAAAAATTGTTTTGCCAAAAAGAACCAATCTTAGCGGTTGGTTCTTTTTCGGCGTTTTAATAACCGATATTTTATAGAAAACAGGACGGAAAAATTATGTTTTTAACTGTAACACAAGCACTTTTAAAAGGCTTCGGAACAAACTTTTACATATTCATACTCACGCTTTTGATGGCAATTCCGCTCGGATTTGTAATCACGCTCGGCTCGATGTGCCGTTTTAAGCCGGTGAGTGCGGTGACAAAAATTTTTGTGTGGATAATCCGCGGAACACCGCTTATGCTCCAGCTTATTATCGTTATGTTCGGACCCAGCCTTATGTTTGAATACAAGGGTATGACGCGTATGAATGCAACTCTTATCGCGTTTGTGATAAACTATGCCGCGTATTTTTCGGAGATTTTCCGCGGCGGTATCGAGGCAATTCCCAACGGGCAGTATGAGGCAGGCTACGTTTTGGGTATGAGCAAGGTGCAGGTTTTCTTTAAAATCGTGCTTATGCAGGTGGTGAAACGCATTGTTCCGCCTATGGGCAACGAAATCATCACGCTTGTAAAGGATACCTCGCTTGCAAGAATTATTTCGGTTATCGAAATCACCCAGACCGCGCAGAACTATATCGCGTCCAAAGCGCTTATTTGGCCGCTTTTCTATTCGGGCGTGTTCTATCTCGTTTTCTGCGGTGTGCTGACTGTTTTGTTCGGATATATTGAGAAAAAATTTGATTATTACAGAGGTTGATTATGGCTATTTTAAAAGCGGAAAATATTAAAAAAAGTTTTGGTGCAAACGAGGTTTTGAAAGGCATAAACCTAAGCGTTGAAAAGGGCGAAACCGTAGCAATTATCGGGCCGTCGGGTTCGGGAAAAAGCACCTTTCTGCGCTGTCTTAATAAACTTGAAACCATAGACGGCGGAAGTATTGAATTTGACGGCGAAATCATAGCCGAAAACGGAAAATATAAAAAAGACAAGGAACTGCGCCCGATTATCAGCAAAATGGGAATGGTTTTTCAGCAGTTTAACCTGTTTCCGCACAAAAGCGTTATCGAAAACATTACCGAGGCGCCGGTTATCGTGAACAAAACCGCACAGAAGGATGCCGAGTCAGAGGCGAAAAGGCTTCTTGCCGACGTGGGACTGTCGGAGAAAATAAACGAATATCCGTGCAATCTGTCGGGCGGTCAGCAACAAAGGGTTGCCATTGCGCGCGCACTTGCAATGAACCCCAAGCTTATGCTGTTTGACGAGCCGACGAGCGCGCTCGACCCCGAGCTTACGGGCGAGGTTTTGAACGTTATGAAAAAGCTTGCGGAAAAGAAAATGACTATGCTCGTCGTAACCCACGAAATTGCCTTTGCAAAAGAGGTTGCGTCGCACGTTATATTTATGGACGGCGGTTATATTGTAGAGCAAGGCAGTCCGAAAGACGTTTTGGAAAACCCGAAAAACGAGAGAACCGTGAAATTTTTGGAAAGAGTTTTGAGATAATTTTCCAAAAAAGTTATTGCTTTTTTTGTCGAAATATTGTATAATATACATTACAGAAACCATACAGCGTGCAGTTTGCTTGTTGCGGCAAATTGCACGTTTTTTAAAATTTACGACATCGAAAGGAATCAGATACAATGTATAAAACGGGCGATACCGTACTTCACCCCACTGCGGGCGTATGCACGGTAAAAGAGATTAAAAGCGAAAATTTTGCGGGTTTGGGTAAAAAGAATTTTTATGTTCTTGCGCCAGTGTACGACTCGCGTCAGGTCATTCATTCACCGGTTGACAGTGAGAAAATCACGCTTAAAAAGGTGCTTGAAAAAGACGAAATAATTTCGCTTATCCGCTCGGTAGATGTTAATAAAAACCTCTGGGTAGACGGCGACGCGGCGCGCAAGGACGCGTTTAAAAAAGTGCTCAAGGGCGGTGACAGGCACGAAATAATAAATCTTATAATCACAATCTGCGAAAAGCAGAAAAGCCTTGAAAAAATAGGCAAAAAGCTTCATCTTGCAGACGAGCGCGTGCTCGGCGAGGCGCAGAAAATCATACATCAGGAGTTTGCATATGCGCTCAATATCGAAACTTCAAAAATTTCACAATTTATAATGAAAGAACTCGAATTATGTTGACAAAACCAAAGCGCACAATTATAATAAAATCAAAAGCGCAAAGGGAGATAGGTGTATGAAAAAGTTTTTTGACGAATTCAAAAATTTCGCGATGAAGGGCAATGTTATCGACCTTGCGGTCGGCGTTATCATCGGTGCGGCGTTTCAGAGTATTGTAAATTCGCTGGTTAACGATATTGTGTCGCCCGTTTTGGGACTTTTCACAAAAATGGATTTTTCGTCGCTGGTGCTTACAGTGCGCGGTGTTCCGATAAAATACGGCTCGTTCATCACCGCGGTGATAAACTTTATCGTTATGGCATTTGTGGTGTTTTTGTTTGTGCGCCTTATCGGTAAAATCAAACAAATCGGACACACTCCGAAAACTGCCGACGAAAAGCCTCTTACAAAAAAATGCCCGTACTGTATGAGCGAAATTCCGTATGAAGCAACACGCTGTCCGCATTGCACATCTGTTTTTTAATCTGCGGTTTTAAACGGAAAATTTAATCGGTGATAAATTATGAAAAGAGAATTTACGGCGCATATTTTTGTTTTAATAACGGCGCTGATACTTGTTTTGTCCGTCGCTCTGCCGTCGGGAATTTTGCCCGACAAATGCGGGAATTCGCTTTTGTTGCAGGCGGCACGGTTTGAAAGAGGCGAAATCACCGCACCGCCGGCGGACACATCGGAAAAAAACGAACAATTTTATAAAATCTACACGGCAGGCTATATGCTCGGCGCGGTTGAAAAGATTTTCAGCGACGGCACTGCGTGGAAGATTACCGCGCTTTTGTGCGTGCTTTTTTCGGCGCATCTCATATTTTTGACGCTTTCATCGTTTTCGCCCAAGAAAAAAGCATTTTTTGTGCTGTGCGTGTTTTTTGCGTTCCCGAGCCTTGCACTGGCATACTTTTCCGCGTCGGGATACATCGGAACAATGCTTTTTATGTCGCTTTTTATGTTCGTGATGTTTATAAAAACCGACTACTTTTTAAAATGGTATCTCGCGTCGCTCATATCGGCGTTTATGTTTGTGGATTTGCCGTTTTTGTGCATAGTTTTTTATGCCGTGCCGATTGCTGCATATCTTGACGCGCGCAAATATCAGTCGTCGGCAAAGGCGTTTGCGCTCGCGTCGGGGGTGCTTGCGTTCGGCATTGCAATGCATATTTTCTGCTCTTTTATGTATAAAGACGCACTCGGCGCGTTCGACAATTTTGCACCGCAGAATATTTTAAACGCATTAAAAAGCGAAACAACATTCTTTTTCGCGTTGAGCTTTATAGGAATTTTCAAATGTCCGAAATATGTGAAAAGGTACATTGTTCCGTCGCTCTGCGCATATCCCGTGTTCCTGCTTGCGTCGGCGTTCTCGCAGAATATCCCTGCGCTTGAACTTTGTTTTCTTCCGCTTATTTTTACGGGATTTTCGGCAAGCATTATACATCAGAAATTTTACCGAAAATATTCGCGCATAATGCTGTTTATATTCGTGATTGCCTCTGTTGTAATGTCGGTGCAAAACATATCGGCAGTGATTGCGCTTGCAAAAACGTTATCTTAATATAAAAAATAAACCGCACAAAGAGTGCGGTTTATTTTTTATTGAATTACTTCGTACATATCGGCGGCGTCCTGTTTTAAAACGTGCTCGGCAACCGACACAACTTTTACGTTTATCACCTTTTCGCCGAACGTAAGCGATAGAAGGTCGCCTTCTTTAACGTTTGCCGACGGTTTTGCAACCTTGCCGTTAACCGTGATTTTTCCGTTTTCGCAAGCCTCCTGCGCCAGTGTGCGGCGCTTTATAAGACGCGAAACTTTTAAATATTTGTCAAGCCGCATTTTTATCACCCTTTGTTATATAATGTGTTGTTTTTGCAAAAATATAAGGCATAGGAGTATAAAATCCTATGCCTTTAATTCGGACGGAAAAATCCGCCGCACCTTTTAACGGTAAAATTATTTTACAGCGTCTTTCAAAGCGCTGCCTGCTTTGAATGCAGGAACTTTTGTAGCAGGGATTTTGATTTCTGCTTTTGTAAGCGGATTGATACCGTTTCTTGCAGCTCTTTCTCTGATTTCAAATGTACCGAAACCAACGAGCTGAACTTTGTCACCGCTCTTTAAAGCTTCTGTGATGCTGTCGATAACAGCGCTCAAAGCTTTGTCTGCATCTTTCTTTGTAAGACCGCTCTTTTCAGCGATATTTGCGATTAAATCTGACTTATTCATTTTAAATTTCCACCTCTCTGATAGTAGTTAAGTAAACAAACTTTACCCTTTAACTATATTTTAATTAAATTCAGGAATTTTGCAAGTCTTTTTTTTAAAAAACGCCCGATTTTTTGATTTTTTATACAAAATCCACTAATTTAGCGCCTAATTAAGCGGAATTTCAGCATATAATTGGCTATTTTTTCACCTTTTGGAAGCATTAAAACGTCGTCATAGGTGATAAGGCGCGTCACAAAGAGCATTATGCCGTAAACAAGCGCGCCGACGGCTATGCAGACAAGCGTTAAAGCAAGGTAGAAAACACGTCCCGACGATGCGGCAAAGGTGTTCATAACCGACATCACCGCTATGACCGACGCGCCCATTGCCGCAACACAGATTATCGGCCTGACAATAAACTCCGCAAGCGAAAATTTCACTTTCATAAGCTTTACAATCCAGAAAACGTTGAGCGTGAGAATTAGAATATAACACGCGTTTGTGCCTATCGGCGCACCGCTTATGTTGATTTGCGGATTTGCAACGAGAATATAGTTTATCACAATTTTGAGCACACCGCCCAAAAGCATATTCACAACGGGAATGTTAACTCTGCCGATTGACTGCAAAATCGCGTTGGTAAGCATAACCAGCGACACGAAAACTATTGCGATTGCAAGTATCGAAAGCGTCTGCGCCGCATTTGCGTTGGTGTATACCGCTCTTAAAATCGGCTCTGCGAGCGTTGACATTCCGACTGCGCACGGGAGCGCGAAAAGAAGCGTTATTTTAACCGATTTTTTTGTAAGGTCGGACACAAATCCGTGTTCCTTTTTGACATACGCGCCCGCGATTGCCGGCACAACGCTTATGCTTATTGACGAAATAAGCGTCGGGGGCATATTAAAGAGCGGTACCGCGTAGCCCGTATACGAGCCGTAGAGCGCAAGCGCGGTGGTTTCGGGGTCGAACCCTGCCGCCTCAAGACGGCGCATTATCATTGCCATATCTATTATGCTTGTGAGTGAAAAAACCGACGCTCCGATTGTTATTGGCACGGCGATTGATATAAGCTTGCGTGCTATTTCTCCGCCGGTTCTGTGCGCTTTTATGTTTTCGCCCGTGTAGAGCGTTTTGCGCTTGGAAAGATAAATTATCAAAAGCACCGCAAATCCCAAAAGCGCGCCCAGTGAAACGCCTGCAACCGCACCTGCCGCGCCGAAATTTATTCTTTCAATATCGTTTGTGATTGTTGATGTAAAGTAAAACGCCAGTCCGTAGCCGAAAATCAGCTTGCCGAGCGCCTCGAAAACCTCGCTCGCCGCGGTGGGAAACATATTCTGATGCCCTTGGAAAAATCCGCGGAATGCCGACATAAGCGCAACAAAGAGCATTGCCGGTGCGATTGCCTTAATTCCGAGCGCCGCGCGCGGATTGTTGAGCATAACCGAAAATTTTTCTGCGAATGTGAACAGTACGAAAAATCCGGCTATGCCGATGACGGAAAGTATTGAAAAGCTTACTTTTAAAATAAGCTTAACTTCGCTTAATTTGCCGAGCGTTCGGCTTTCGGACACCATTTTCGACACCGCTACAGGCAGTCCTGCCGTCGCTATGATGAAAAGGAGGCTGTATATCGTATATGATGTGGAAAAAAGTCCCATTCCCTCCTCGCCGAGGATATACGTCAGCGGAATTTTAAAGCCGGCGCCGATGACTTTTACCAGTATGTTTGCCGCAACCAGTATCAGCGCGCCTTTTACAAACGTTTGATTTTTGTTTTCACTCAAGTTTTTTCACGTCCCTTTTTTGTGTGCTTGTCTTATTATAACAATGTATATGCGGTTATGTCAAATAAAAATGTTATTTTTATAAAAAAACGGCCTGATTTTTCAAGCCGTTTTTGGGGGAAGTTATGCGTTTTTTATGATGCTTATAAGCTTTCGTGTTTTTTCTTCAATGAGTGAAAAATCGTTTGCGTTAAGCGCCGAAACCGGTATCACCGACGCGCCTGCCGCAAGTGCGGCTGCACCCGTTTTCATCAGTTCGTCCGCGGTGTCCTCATTCACACCGCCCGTTGTGATAAACGGTATGTGCGAAACGGGAGAGAGAATGTTTTTAAGATACGGTATATTGTGCGGTTCAATGGGAAAAATCTTCACAATGTCCGCGCCGAGTTTGTGCGCCGTGACGATTTCGCTCGGCGTAAACGCTCCGGGAATTGAAAGCATACCGTTTTCCTTTGTCAGCGATATAACTTCTTGGTCGGTATTGGGAGCGACGATAAATTCCGCACCCATTTTTTTTGCCTCGGCAACATATTCTTTCTTTACAACCGTTCCTGCGCCGACGCTTATGTCATTTCCGCACGCGTTTTTGATTATCTCAAAAGCCTTTGCGGTCTTTTTTACCGTGTCGGGGTCGGACGGGTTAAAGGTTATTTCAAAAAGCCTTGCACCGCCGTTATAAAGCGCTTTTGCGGTGTTTTCAAGTTTGTCTTCGGGAATGTTTCGCAAAATCGCGATAAACTTGTGTTTCTTTATCATTTCATATGTACTATTCATTTTTTTCACCGCCTATGCCTTCAAAATAGAAAAATGCGTCGCCTTTTTTGCGTATCGACGTAAGATTTCCCGTGTAATGGCGCAGATTTCGCGGAACGTACGGGTGTTTTGCGATTTCTTCTTCGTTAACCTCAATGCCGATACCCGGCTTGTCGGGAATTAAAATATATCCGTCGTCAAACACAACTTTTTCGTTTGTGATGTCCTTTCTGAACGCGCCGTCGGTGAGCATAATTTCGTGAATGATAAAATTCGGCACCGTCGCCGCAAGGTTCAAAATAGCGGCGTTTGAAATCGGTCCGCTCGGATTGTGGAACGACACGGGAATATGCTTTGCCTCTGCCATTGCCGCAACTTTTTTGCTTTCGTAAATACCGCCCGTGTGGAAAATGTCGGGCTGGGCAATGTCTACTGCGCCTTTTGCGAACAAATCTTCAAAGCCGTATATCGAATAAACCCTTTCACCGCCCGAAATCGGTATGTTCGACTTGTTTCTTACGTATGCGAGCGCCTCGAAATTGTCGGGCGGACACGGCTCCTCCATAAGGAAAATGTTAAATTTTTCGAGCGCTTTTGAAATTTTAACCGCGGTGTACGGATTAAATCTGCCGTGGCACTCGATGAGAAGGTCGACGCTGTTTCCGACCGCCTCGCGGACCGCCCCCACAATGTCAACCGCCTTTGAAAGAACGTCATTTTCAATGGTCATATGCGATTTTCCGAACGGGTCCCACTTGAGCGCTTTAACGCCGAGGTCAACCGTCTTTTTCGCGCATTTTGCAAAATCCTCCGGCTCTTTTGCGTCGATAAACCAAGCGTTTGCGTACATTTTAACCTTATCGCGCACCTTTCCGCCCAAAAGCGCGTGAACGGGTGCGTTGTAAAATTTGCCCGAAATATCCCACATTGCCATTTCAATACCGCTTATCGCGGACATCAGAACAGGACCGCCTTTCCAGTAAATATCGCGGTAAACTTCAAAGCGCATTTTCTCGATTTCAAGCGGATTTCTGCCGGTGATAAGTCTTTTTAAATCCTCAACGCATCCGCAGAGCGCGCCCTCCTGCGTTCCGAGCGATGCCTCGCCCCAGCCGTACAAACCCTCGTCGGTTTCAATCTTTATGAACGTCCAGTTTGTGCGGTATGCGTCCATTGTATATGTTTTAATATCGGTAATTTTCATAACTTTTCTCCTTATAAATTATTATTTTCCGCCGTTGTACGGCAAAATCGGTACAAGCACGCCCGAGTCGACCGTGAGCGACGTTCCCGTTATGCTCCCCGACAAATCGCTTGATAAAAAGTAAACCGCGTTTGCGATTTCTTCCATATCTGCCTCGCGTCCCGTGAGATAGTTTGCGTGGCGTTTTTCAAGCTCGGCGGGTGCGACGTTTTCCCAGCGGTCTGTATGAATTGCGCCTGCGATAAGGCAGTTTGCGCGTATTTTGTACGGTGCAAGGTCTAACGAAAGATATTTGCTCAATGCGTTTATCGCCGCTTTCGACACGCCGTAAACCGCGCGTCCGCGCACTGCTCCGCACCCTTGAACAGAGCCGAGAAGAACGATACTTCCGCCGTTTTTAAGCATCATTTTCGACGCGTACTGCGACGTGAAAAAAGTTCCTTTGAGGTTTACGTTCATAACAGAGTCGTAACCCTCCTCGTCGGTTGTAAGCGTGTCAAGACCTATGCCGAGGTTTGCCGCATTTCCGACAAATACATCAAGCGTTTCGGTGTTTTGTTTGATTTCACCAAAAGCGCGCTCAATATCCGCAACGCTTGAAATCTCAAGCGAGTAGCCGAACGCGTCGATGTTCGGAAACTCTTCTTTAATGCGTTTTGCCGAATTTTCCGCGTCGGTCTTGCTCCTGCTTGTGAGGTGAACGTTATAACCGTTTTTTGCAAAAGTACGGCACATTTCAAATCCCGTGTTTTTGCTTCCTGCGGTTATAAGTACATTTTTGTTCATAGTTTTCGCCTTCTTTTTTATAATATTTTAAAATTTTTACGTAAAAATATAAATGTTATCTTATACGCTTATTTTATAACAAATACTTGCCAAAATGAATATATTATTTTATAATATAAGATATAATATTTTATCATTTTTTAAAAAGGGGCGGAAACTATGGCACAGCTTATGCGTTACGTTATGACGGTGCGCGATAATTTTATCCACTGCGATTACACCGCCGAGGCGGACATATTCGCACTGCTTGAAAACGGCAGTTTTGATTTCGAATGTGACAGCGGAAAATTTTGCGTAGGCGCGGGCGAGGGCGCGTATTTTGAAAAAGGAAAACATTATTTCCGAAACGCAAAATCACAGCTTAAACTTCACCTTTTCAGGTTCAAATCGGAGAAAACCGCATTTTTCGACGGCAAGGTGACGTTTGCGAATAAGGAAAGAATTTTTTCGGACATAGACGTTTTAAACAAGCTTTCAAGCGATATTTACAGCGATAATTTTGAATATAAGGCGCATATTTTCAACGACATTGTGAATTTGTATAAATTTGAAAACACCAATCTGAGTGATGAAAAAATCATAAAAGACAAGCTTGTTGCCGACGCGGTGAAAACGCTAAACGAGGATTTTTTCAGAAACCAACCGCTCAATATTCTCGCGGAAAACGGCAATATATCGTATGTCCAGTTTTTGCGCCGTTTTAAGGCGCAGACGGGAATGACGCCGTTTGAATACACTGCGCGCCTGAAGATGAAAAGGGCGGAGGAACTGCTTGTTAACACAAACCTTGCAATTAAGGATATATCGGGCGTGTGCGGATTTGAAAATGAATACTATTTCAGCAATTTTTTCAAAAAACGCAAAGGCGTTTCGCCGTCAAAATTCCGCGCCGACACCGCGGTTATGTAGAAAAAACCGCCTTTTTAAGACGGTTTTAAACTAAATATATTTTTTCATATGGTCGATTGCGCTTTTTTCAAGGCGCGACACCTGCGCCTGCGATATGCCGATTTCGTTTGCCACCTCGATTTGCGTTCTGCCCTTGAAAAAACGCAGATTTAAAATGTGCCGTTCACGCTCGTTCAGCTTTCGCATAGCCTCTTTGAGCGAAATTTCCTCAATCCAGTTTTCATCGGTGTTTTTTTCGTCCGACACCTGGTCCATAACAAAAATCGCGTCGCCGCTTTCGTTGTAAACAGGCTCGAAAAGCGACACAGGTGCAAGAATTGAATCGAGCGCAAACGAAACGTCCTCTTTTTTCATTTCAAGCGCTTTTGCAATTTCTTCAATGTTAGGTTCGCGCTCGTTTTCGCGAACAAATTTTTCTTTAAACTGGAGCGCTTTGTAGGCAGTGTCGCGGAGTGAACGCGATACGCGAACGGGCTGATAGTCGCGCAGATACCGCCGAAGCTCGCCTATAATCATAGGCACGGCATAGGTTGAAAATTTCACATTCAGCGTTGTGTCAAAATTGTCCAGCGCCTTGATAAGCCCTATGCACCCCACCTGAAACAAATCGTCCACGTTTTCGCCGCGGTTGTTGAAACGCTGTATCACCGATAAAACCAGCCTTAAATTGCCTTTTACAAATTCCTCGCGTGCCGTCATATCGCCGTTTTTAATTCTGTCGAGCAGTTTTGTTTTCTCGTCGTTTGAAAGTATCGGAAGTTTTGATGTGTTCACGCCGCAGATTTCAACCTTGTTAATCAGCAAAACAAATGCCCTCCCAAATTTTTCTTCGGTACACAAGTTTTATTATGCCCGTACACGGTTTTGATATACAGACACTTGACAAATTAAGGTAATTTAACTATACTTTAAATGTTGAAAAATTTCATTTTTCGGCGCTGTACTAAGAACATTTTCGGAGGACAATATGAACTGGATAAAAAGTATAATTCATACAACGAGCGGCGGTATAGAAAGCGTTGTCGGAGGACTTTTGAACATCGGAATAAACGGCACGCAGATTGAGGACGAGGCGGATTTTAACGATTTTCTCGAGCATAACAAAGAGTTCTGGGATTTGGTGGACGACGAGCTTATCGAGCAGAAAAAGGGCGGTACAAAGGTTATTTTTTACCTTGCGGACAACGAATATCTTGCGGAAAATATCGCGAATGTCAAAGGTATGCTCGCTTTTTTGAAATCGTTTGACACAGACGGAAATTTCGGTGAGCTTACGCTTGAAACCGAGTCGGTTTGTGAGGAGGACTGGGCGAACAACTGGAAAAAATATTTCAAAGTCCTTGAAATCGGCGAAAAAATAACCATCTGCCCGATTTGGGAAAACGCGCCCGAAACCGACAGGATTGTGTTTAAAATCAATCCCGGAATGAGTTTCGGAACGGGCACGCATCACAGCACAAAAATGTGTATCGAAGAACTTGAAAAAATCATTAAACCGGGCGATGAAGTGCTTGACATCGGGTGCGGAAGCGGAATTTTGTCAATCGTTTCGCTCCTTCTCGGCGCAAAGGACGCAACCGCGCTTGACATCGACCCGAACTGTGTGCACATCGCGTATGAAAACGCAGGTTTAAACGGAATTTACGAGGATAAATACACCGTTTTGTCGGGCAATGTTTTGTCTGATGACGCACTTTTTGCGAAAATTTCGCATAAAAAATACGACGTCGTTGAGGCAAATATCATCGCCGACGTCATAATCGCGCTCGCGCCGAAAGCGAAACAGCTTGTCAAAGACGGCGGAACGTTCATCACGTCGGGAATTATAATAAACCGCGCCGACGAGGTGGAAAATGAGCTTGAAAAATACTTTAAAATCGAGAAAATCAAGCAGAGCGGCGAATGGATTTCGATAGTGTGCAAAAATTAGTGAAAAGTTACAAAAAAACAAAAACAAATTTGAAAAATTCCGTCAGATTTTCGAGTGAAAGTGCCGAAATGTAAAACGTTTTGTGAAATTGAATATTTTTTCTTTTAAAATATGTGCGAAAGTCACAAATATGAAAAAAATGCGTTTCGGCGGTTGACTTTTATTGGAAGATATATTATAATGATAGCGTAAATATTTATGGTCGCGCATTTTATGCACGGCGGATAATTTGCACATCGGAGGTGCTTTTAAACCGTGAAAGTTAAGGACGGATTTATCGTTAAAAAGGTTGTTGACGACTATGTGGTTGTTCCCGTCGGCGATAATTTTGTGGATTTTTCTTCCATTATAAACCTTAACGAAACGGGCGCATTTTTGTGGAAGTGCCTTGAAAATGACGTGACGGAAGATGAGCTTGCAAATATGCTCGCAAAAGAGTATGAGGCAGACATTTCCGAAGTGAAAGACGATACGTCCGCGTTTGTTGAAAGCCTTAAAAACGCAGGACTTATCGAAGATTAAGCTATGGCGGATAACGAGATAAAAAACGGTATATCACCGCTTAAATGGCTGATAAAATGCGCGTCGCCGAGGTTTTTGAGCCTTGCTGTTTTAACGCTCGTTTCAGTCGCGGTTTCGGTCATCTCGGTGTATTTTGCACTGTGCTCAAAAGATGTTATCGACGCGGCAACAAATGTTAGCCTGCGCGCTCGGCTCTATCCCGAAATGCTCCGTTTGTCGGCGCTTTTGATACTTCAAATCGCACTCGATTCGTGCGCGTCGTTTTTACATATCAGAGTTTTAAGTAAAATAAAAATAGATTTAAAGGAAAATTTGTTTTCCTCGATACTCGGAAAAGATTATCTTTCCGTTTCAAAGTATCACACGGGCGATTTGCTCAACCGAATAAACAACGACACAAACGTTATCGCAAACTCGATTACAACAGTCGTTCCGGGTTCGGTGTCGCTCATATCAAGGCTTTGTTTAAGCCTCTATGTGCTTTTTGTGCTTGATAAATTTCTTGCGGTTGTGTGCATTGTTTTAGGTCCGGTTATCGTAATAGCGGCCCGGCTTTACAAAAAGAAATTTAAAGCATTGCACAAGCTTTATCAGGAAAGCGACGGAAAAACCTCGTCGTTTATGCAGGACTCTCTGCTGAACATTTTGGTGATAAAATCGTTCGGCAACGAAAACAAAATTTTGTCCTATTTAAAAAAATTTCAGGACAAAAATTTCAGAATTGCTTTAAAGCGCAACAATATCAGCATTGTTGCTAACATATTGTTTTATTTGGTGGTAACGGCAGGTTACTATTTCGCGCTGGGCTACGGCGCGTACAAGATTTCAATCGGCGTTATGACGTTCGGCACACTGACGGCACTGCTTCAGCTTGTCGGCGACTCAATCGCACCGTTCAGAACGGTTTCGTCGCTTTTGCCTCAGTATTATCAGGCGCTTGCGTCGGCGGAAAGAATTATCGAAATTCTTGAAATCGACGACGAATTTAAGCTTGAAAAGTGCAAAACAAGCGCACAGATTGCAGAGCTTTATGCCGATATGAAAGAAATTTGCTTTGAAAATGTGAGCTTTTCGTATGACGGAAAGAAAAAGGTTCTCGATGGGCTTGATTTGAGCATTAAAAAAGGCGAGTTTGTCGCAGTAAGCGGAAGGTCGGGAATAGGAAAGAGCACGTTTTTAAAATTGATTTTGGGTATAATTTCGCCGACAGATGGCGGAATTTACATAAATTGCACGAACGGCAGAATTTCGTTCGACAAAACAATGCGGAAAATGTTTTCGTACGTTCCGCAGGGGAATATGCTTATATCGGGTACAATCCGCGATAATATCGCATTTTCCGAAGAAGATGTCTGCGATGAAAGAGTTGTTCAATGTGCAAAAACCGCACAGATTTATGATGTGATTTCAAAGCTTGAAAACGGGTTTGACACCGTGCTCGGCGAGGGCGGTGCAGGGCTGTCGGAGGGGCAGATTCAGCGTCTTGCCGTTGCAAGAGCTCTTTATCACAACGCGGATATACTACTTTTGGACGAGGCAACCAGCGCGCTGGATAAAGATACGGAACTGAGCCTTTTGAAAAGCCTTAAAGCTATGAACGAAAAAACACTCATAATTGTGACTCACCGCAAAGAGGTTATGGACTTCTGCGACCGTATTATCAGCGTGAAATAAATCTTGCGCTTTTAATAAATATTGATGTATTCATCATAAAAATGCCGTAAGCCGAGGCATAATACGGCTTTTATGACCGGAAACGGTCGGTAAAAAAAAGAGGGAGGAAGAATTTAATGAGAAAGAAAAGTTTGCTAACAAAAGTTGTTGCACTCGGTGCAACGGCAACGTTGCTCGCTTCAACGACTGCATTTGCAGAAGCGAAGTATTCTACAAGGACACTTTATTTAAAGAGTGACGCTAACACAGCTTATGTTTCGACAACGGTTACGGGTTTGAGCGAAGGTGATGAGGTTACATATTTGGCAGGTTATACAGAAGGCAATACACCTGTATATATCAATCAGTTTACTGCTGAAGGCGAGAACCTCACATTCAAGTATAAAACTTCGAAAGATAATTTAGGTGCAAGTAGAGAAATCAAAATGGCGAAAGCTGATAAAACGTTTACTGTAAACGGTACAGTAACCCCTGCAACAGCTGGTGAGGATAAAATCCCCGAAGCGCAGAAATTTACTTTTAATGTTACTGTAGATAGTGGCACTGCGCAGGCAATTGCAGTTAATGCAGGCGACGTGATTGATGCCGATAAAATTACGCTTACCGGTATTACGCTTGGTGACGGAACATTGAACACCACTGCTAAATTGAATGATGTAGACGCACAGGTTGCTGTTGTTGCTGATGGTGTAAGTGTTACACTTCCGACGAGTTTTGTTGAATATAATACTGATACTTTAGAATTGACGAAAACAAACGCTACACTTGCTCTTACAACAACTCCTGCGGTTAAACCCGCTGTTTCTTACACTGCTGCTTTGAAGTCCGATAAGGCAACGTTAACTATTACAGATACTGAAGATAAAGATTACGAAATTAAAGATGCACGTATGTATGTTGTATATGGCGAAGCAATCGGTTCTGCAAGTGAGTATGGTATAGCAGTTTCTGAAAGTGCTGATCCCGCAACTGCTAGTGATGTTAAGTATTATCCTGCATCTGCTAATGAAAATGGCGCGTTTGGTGTTGCCATTGTTGACGATGGAAAAGATGCCTTTACTGCGTATATAAGAACGTACTATAAAGCAACAGATGATTATGTGTTGACAACCGGCGATGAAGCTTTGAAGACTGTTTCTTTTGTTGCAGTTGCTGAGTAATTTAAAGGAGGTAATTTCGATGAAAAAATATACAAAACCCTCAATGGAAATTGTAAATTTAAAAGTTGAGGAGAATATCACCGCTCCTACGACATTTTATAAAAGAGGTGCGGCAACTATAAGCCTTTTAGGAAAAACCAGCGCGGAGATTAAAGCCGGTGAAAATGGTTTTAATGCACTTTCCTAAAATTTAAAAATCTAAAACTTACGAATGGGCGGGTTATACAACCCGCCTATTGTTAGTTAACGGAGAAAAAGATGAATTTAAAAATTGCAAATTATTATGTGCGTATTTCGGGTGCTGATTTTAAAGAATTTGACGAGCTGTTTGCATCTTACATTACAAATGACAAGATTACAGATTTTGACTTTGAAGTTGAATTTTCTATAAAAGACAAAATCCCGATGCCGAGCGAAAAACTCACTGCACCGCTTAGAAAATGGCAACACTGCCAAACAGCGGACGGCGGTGTTTGCACTATGCGCATTGACGAGCAAGGTCCTTTTTTGAGAAACGACATCTCGCCCGACGGCAAAAAGGCGAAAGTTTCCGTTGCCAACCGTGACAAAATTTACGGCGCAGACATTTGGTACATCTCGTTTTTCGCTATAGGCGAGGCGTTTTCATACGCAATGCTCAAAAACAAAAGCGGTGTTCTGCACTCGTCGTCCATTATCTTAAACGGCAGTGCAATCGCATTTTCGGCGCAGTCCGGCACGGGAAAATCCACCCATACGTCAATTTGGCAGGAGGTTTATCCCGACACTGTTATTGCCAACGACGATACACCCGTTATAAAATTTCAAGACGGTATTCCGTACCTTTTCGGCTCGCCGTTCGCAGGCACAAGCGGGGTTAATCAAAACGTTTCCGCTCCTCTTAAAGCTGTGGTTTTTCTGCACAGGGGCACTGAAAATAAAATTGAAAAACTCTCGGGCGCAAGGGCGGTTTCGTATTTTGTAAACGAAATAAGAAAACCGCTTGTTCCCGATTATCTCGATTTATGTATGGATTTCACAGACAAAATTTTGAAATCCGCACCCGTGTATCTTTTAACCTGTACGCCCGACGAAAGGGCAGTCGAAACGGTTATGAGCGCGGTGCAAATTTAAAAAACGGAGGTTTTGCAAATGAAAAAAACGGTCAGCATTATTTTGACGCTTGCCCTCATTTTTTCGTCCTTTGCGGTGATGAACGCTTTTGCGGTTTCGTTTTCCGATTTGGAAGGTCACTGGGGCAAATCTTACATTGATGTACTTGTAAACGACGGCACTATCAACGGCTATGACGACGGCACTTTCCGTCCCGACGGCACCGTTACACGCGCCGAATTTGTTAAAATGATAGGCAAGGGCAGTGAAAAAACGGACGTTGTTTATACCGACGTTCCTGCCGATCACTGGGGTTATGACTATATTATGTATTCCGGACTTGACGTTTCGGGCACGCAGTTTATGCCCGACAAGGCGATTACGCGCGGTGAGGTTTTAAACCTTATCTGGAAACGCAACGGCAGTAAAACAGGCATATCCGCGCCGAGCGTTATCACAAGCCAGTCGGACAACAAAGACGCGGTTGCGTGGGGCTACACTTACGGCATTATGACGGGCGACGACGGACTTAATCTCCGCCTCGGCGACACGCTCACCCGTGCAGAGGGTGCGGCGCTTATCGTCCGCGCAAGGGAAATTAACGAAAATTCGCCTGCGAAAGATTTTGCAGACATTGTTTCGCCCGACGTTTTAAAAGCGGTGTTCAACAGCCAGACGCTTTTTGACAGAGAATACAATCCCGATTCGGCGTTTACCAACGGCGAAATGGCGAGAGCCGTTTTGAGATTCGGTTCAAGGCAGTATAATCTTACTTTTAAAAATGTTTCCGCAGTTAACGAGCTTGACTGCGAATACGGCAAGGAATTTTACGTTACGAGAGGCGAAACGCTCGGCGGAACGCCCAACACTGCTGAATTTGTGGGCAAAAATGCGAACGTCGGCGACACACTTTCCGAAATGTGCTATAACCTTATCAAGCTTGTGACGAAATCGGCAAAATTTGACACGAGCGCGTCTTATCCCGACGTTACGAGCGCGGACAGCACGCAGAAAAAGTATCTCGATTACGCGGCGTCAAACGGAATTTGCCTTTTTGCAGACGGCAAAATCCACCCCGACAAAGAAATTACTATGAAAGAGTTTGCCGCGGTTTTGCTTCAGCTTGACGCGGTTATCGGAACGCAGGTTTCGTATGCGTCGGACGGACGCGGAACCAACGAAAACCTTAACACCGACGTTGCGAAATATCCCGAAAATTACGGCGACTACACCGCGATTATAAAGAGCATTCCGAATTACGTTTATTCAAACAAAATCAGCAGTGCAAAGGCGAGCGAAAGCTATTCGTTTGCAAGCGCGATGAAACAGATGTTTGTAAATCCGCTTTCCGAGATGGAAAAAACGCTCGAAAAAGGCGGTATTAAGGCAAATATCACATATTATCCCACGCTTGTGACAAATCCCGAGTCGTATTTTATTTACCGTGTTAAGGTTAGCGTTTCCGAGGCGGACAACGCAAGTCTTGCGTCGGTGCTCGGCGACAAGTACAAATGCACGGATGTTACCGTAAACAGCGGAAATACCATTTGGGTTGATCTTAAATTTAAGCTTCCTATGGGCGACTTGCTCCTTTTCTATACTGACGCTGAAATTGTAAACGCGTTTATCGGTTAAAATTTAACAACAGAATTAGGTTGAACTACATAAAAAATTCCCCTTGCAAACAAGCGAGGGGAATTTTTTTGCAAAAAATTACATTTTCTTAACTTTGATTTAACCTTGGAAAACTATAATTTCATTAAACATTAGGGAGGGTGAACGGCTATGGCAATAGAAGTTTTTAACCGATACGAGCATAAATATATGCTGGATAAACAGGCATATGAAAGCGTTATAAACGTTTTGCAAAAGCATATGGAGCTTGATTTTTACAACAAAGACTATACGCCTTACACCATTGCAAACATATATTTCGACACCGACGGCGATTATAAAGCGGTATTTATCACATCTCCGCTTTTGAAAAGCGGAAAAACCTATACCGTTTCGGCAGGCTCGGAGGTTAAAACGGCGGAGCTTTCGGAGCAGGTTAAAATTTTTATTTGGATAAATAATTTAGTTTTTTGCCTCATATTCGAGCAACGTTCCTATTTTGCTGAAGATAAGCGCGGTGTCCGCACGTGTGGGAGCGATTTTCGCGCCGATAAGAATTTCGTATCCGTTCGACCTGTCAACAACATCAAACATTACGTAGTTTGCAAAGCACCATTCCATAGGAACACGCGCATAGTCGGATATATTGTCTTTGTCGCTGCAGCCGACTTTGAAAAATCAAAGACGTCGCCGTACAGCATATTAAGACTTCTCTTTTCGGAATAGCGGTACAAAATTGCGGCAATCTGCTCACGCGTTATTGTATCGTACGGCGAGAAGGTGGTTTCGCTTTTATCAACCGTTTCGCCCGTGTCGAGCAAATTATACTTAAATCCGTTGCCTTTTGCGTACTTCGCGCCTGACGTACCGCTACAGCAGTTTATAACAAGATTTTCGTTTCTTACGTCATAATCGTTTACGTAATCCCAGCCGAAGGCGTGCAGGTCAATCTGCGTTACGCTCTTCGGAATTGTAACCTCGTTTAAGCTGTTGCATCGGAAAATGCCGCCTCTCCGATGCGCTCAACGCCCTCGGAAATTGTAATGTTTGTAAGACTCTCGTTCCAAGAAAACGCATTCGGCCCGACGTATTTGACATTGCCCTGTTTCCGATTTATTTTACCGTTGACAGCAGAGTTATGCCTACGATTTTCGCGGCGCTGCCGCAAAGTGCGCTGCCGCCGATTGCAACAACCGTTTTTGGCAACGGTTTATCTCACCATTTCGTCCTGTCTTCCCGTTGCCTTGTGCGACTTTATAACACTTAAAATTTCGTCGATACTGCTTGCCGACATATCGCCAACAACGGTGTTTTTAACCGCCGATGTGGCATTGCCTATTTCGAGCGCGCTTGTAATATCGCCCGTTTTGATAAGACCGTACAAAACGCCTGCAAGATACGCGTCACCGCTTCCTATACGGTCGATAACCTCAATGTTGTTATACGGTTTTTCTTCGTAGAATTTGCCGCCGTAAAAGATTTTTGAATTAAAATTGTGGCGCATCGGCGAAATAACTTCACGGCGCGTGGTTGCCACAAGTTTGCATCCGTAATCTTTAACGTATCCCTGCATAATTTCTTCAAGCGTGCCCTCTCTTTGGAGCATACGGCGCGACGTTTCCTCCGAAACAAAAAGAAAATCGACGTATTTTAAAATGCTTTGTATAACCTCTCGCGCCTCTTCCTCGCTCCACAGCGCGGAACGGTAGTTTACGTCAAACGAAATAAGCGCACCGGCTTTGTGAAAACGCTTAATCATTTCTAGCGCGGTTTCACGAAGGTTTTTGTCTATCGCAAGCGTGATACTGCTGATGTGGAAAACCTTTGTTTTTTCGTAAATATCGCTCGGAAGTTCGTCTAAACTCAATGTGCACATAGACGAACGAGCACGGTCGTAAATGACGGTCGATTTTCTCGGGTAAGCACCGCTCTCGTAATAATAGACACCCAAACGCGCGTCAGCCGATTGGTCGTAGACAATGTAATCGTCGCTCACGTTTCCGTAGCGGATTTTGTTGCGCACAAAATGCCCGATTTTGTTTTGCGGAATTTTTGTGATTATTGCCGAGCGCACGCCGAGCATAGACGCGCCCGACACAACGTTAAGCTCACTTCCGCCGATTGTTTTTTCAAACGTTTCGCACTGCGAAATTTTCTCTTTTGCCGGCGGTGACAGGCGTAACATAACTTCACCCATACCGATAATGTCAAATTCCGTGTTTGCTTTAAACATATATCATCTCTCCTTTGACATCATTATATCACAAAGTGACGGATTTTCAAGTTTTTTACATCAAATTGTGCCGTAAAATTTTTGTGTAAATTTTTGCAAAAATATCAAAAAGCTGTTGCAAAATGAGAAAAAATTTTGTATAATTACAATGTTGTGAAGAAACATATATTTTTTATAA
>OGHJ01001076.1_pt1 | contig 32309 bp, 33 predicted proteins | sample 1571351 | NCBI WGS metagenome assembly OGHJ01 (sample SAMEA2582037, study PRJEB24529) | metagenome | biome: Human gut stool | place: China | collected 2011 | reverse complement strand
GAACCCACGCGACCAGCTTGGAAGGCTGGGATTCTACCATTGAACTACACCCGCACGGGCGCTGTCCATCCTCGAATGTCAGCCAAGATATATTACCACACCGGGGGAGGATTGTCAACGCTTTTTCCCGCTTAATGAAAATTTTTTTTCTGCCCCGGCTCTGCCGGGACAGAAAACGATTTGTATCAATCCAGGGCAGCGTCGCAGTAAGCGCAGCAGCCCACACCGCCGTTCTTCTTCACCAGCGGGGGAAGATAATGCTCCGTCTGAGTTACGCAGCGGGGATTGTGGCACACGGGCTCACGACCGATCTCCACGGCACCGGGATCGATCCGGGGCTGGTTGGCCAGGTCGGTGAGAAGGGCCATCCGGGCGAACATGCCATAGCGGGCCTGCTTGAAGTAAACCGCTCTGGGATCGTCGTCCACGTCGATGTCGATCTCGTCCACGCGGGGGAGGGGGTGCATGACCAGCAGGTCCTTCTTGGCACGGTCCAGCTTCCGGCGGGTGAGGACATAGATGCCCTTGTTCCGCTCGTACTCCAGGGGGTCCACAAAGCGCTCACGCTGAATTCGGGTCATATAGAGCACATCCAGCTGGGGGATGACCGACTCCAGACCGGTGACCTCGGTGAACCACATATTGTTCTCCCGCATAAAGGAGCGCATGTACTCGGGGATGGCCAGCTCACGGGGGGCGATGAGGAAGAACTTGATGCCCTGGAATTTGGCCATGGCCTTGATGAGGGAGTGGACGGTACGGCCATTCTTCAGGTCGCCGCACAGGCCAACAGAGAGACCATCCACCTTGCCGCGGAGACGGGTAATGGTGGTGAGGTCGGCAGTGGTCTGGGTGGGGTGCATGTGGCCGCCGTCGCCGGCGTTGATGACAGGCACATCAGAGTAGAGAGAGGCGGCCTTGGCGGCGCCCTCCTGGGTATTGCGCATGACCACCACGTCGGCGTAGCCGGAAACCATTTTAATGGTATCCTTCAACGTCTCGCCCTTTGCCACGGAAGAGGAACGGGGATCGGCGAAGCCGAACACCGTACCGCCCACCCGGAGCATGGCGGTCTGAAAGGAGAAGTTGGTGCGGGTAGAAGGCTCATAAAAAAGGCTTGCCATGACCCTGCCCTTGCAGGCGTCCAAAAAATCAGCGGGGTGGTCCATGATTTCACTGCACCGCTGGTACAGAGAATCCCACTCCGCTCGGCTGAGGTCTCCAAAGTCGATGAGATGCCGCATATCTTGACGATCCCCTTTAGAATTTTTTTCATTCTACCACAACCAGCGCTGAGAGACAAGGGGCAAGGTGACAAATTTCCCCTGACTTTCCGGCCATTCCTTGTGCCAGACGGGCAGGAACGCAGGTATGTTTTTTGGATGCCCGACCATCCTAAGATGGAGACGTCAGGAGGGATGGATCGTTGGAGCGGCTGCTTTGGTATTTTATTCTTTATAGTTTTCTGGGATTTCTGGTTGAAGTTGCCTTTGCGCGGGCGGTGCGGGCAGAGAAACAGGACAGGAAATGCTTTTATTTCCTTCCCCTATGTCCGGTCTATGGACTGGGTGCTCTGCTGATCCTGGCGCCGGCGCAGCAGCTGTATCCCTATCCCATCCTGGTGGCAGTGTGGTCTGCCCTGGCCGCCACCGGGGCGGAGTATGTGATGAGCCTCTTTTACGAAAAGGCGTTGGGGGTGTCCTTTTGGGATTATACCCAGCTGCCCGGAAATCTGCGGGGCAGGATATGCCCTCTCTTTTCCGCCTTCTGGAGCCTGCTGGGGTTGCTGTCGGTCTATCTCATCCAGCCCATGGCTGCTGCGGCGGCAGACCAGATCCCCACCCTGCTCCTCCGGGCGGCGACCGTGGTCCTGCTGCTGGATGGCGGACTCACGGTCTTTCTTCTGCGAAAAACCGGTTCGACCGACGTGCTCTGCTGGTATCGCCGTTTGCCTTTGCCTATTTTGCCCAACTCAAAATCTAATTTAAAAAATTAGATTTTATGATTTTTGTATTGATATTTTAAGATGGGGCGAGTTATAATAAGAACAGAGAAAAAACAGATCTCCGGACAACGCCAGTCTGTCCGGAGAAAGCATCGTAAAGGGCGCGGTGATAGGCATGGATGAGCGCATTGAATATCGGACCCTCCCCATAACGGGTATGGAGCGGCAGCGCCGGTCCAGAGTCCGGCGGGAGAAGGGGAGAGATCCCTATGACGGACTGCGACCTTGGTCGGCGATCACGCATGGAGTGGGCGCCGCGCTGGGCGTGGTGGGTACCGTACTGCTCCTGGTGCGGACGGCGGTACTGGGGAGCGGCTGGGTGAGTGCCGTTGCCTTTCTCATCTACGGTTTGAGCATGATCGGCCTTTATACCGCCAGCACCCTTTACCACTGCCTGAACACCGGCGTGGCGGGACGGATTGCCCTGCGGAAGTATGACCACATCTCGATTTACTTCCTCATTGCCGGCTCCTATACGCCCATCTGCCTGCTGACCCTGCCTGATGACGGCGGCATCCCTATGCTGATCATTGTATGGGCGGTGGCGCTGCTGGGCACCGTGATGGCGCTGGTATGGATCGATGCCCCGCGGTGGATCACCGCCGGTGTCTACCTTTTTATGGGTTGGATGTCGGTCTTTATGCTGCCCTCCCTGCTCCGGAACATGCCGCCCCTGGGCCTTTTCTGGCTGGTGCTGGGCGGCGCCCTCTATACAGTGGGCGGCGTGCTGTACGCCGTCAAATGGCCCGGTCGGAACAATCCCCGGTTCGGCTGCCACGAGATCTTCCACCTCTTTATCCTGCTGGGCAGTGTGGCCCACTTTTTCCTCATGTACCAGGTAGTAGCTTTCCAGTGAGACGTACTTGGCCCAAACACCTCGCCGCCGGGATGTTACCTCCCGGCGGCGATTTTCTTTTGCTTGCGTTTTGGCGGGAAATGCGCTATGATACTCTTTAAGAGAAAACCAGCCGGTATTTCGTACGGCGTACAGGAGGCTTTCGCATTGTTCAATCAACGGCAGTTAGAGATCATTGATCTCCTCCAGACGGAGGATAAGGTCAGTGTCAGCGAGCTCACCCAGCGCTTTGGTGTGTCTCTGGTAACGGTGCGGCAGGACCTGAAGAAGCTGGAGGACCAGGGTGTTCTCAAGCGGACTCATGGCGGAGCCATCCCCGTGGACAACGGTTATGATACCTCCACCCGGATGTGGAACAATTATGAGCAGAAGCTTCGGATCGCTCAGCGGGCGGCGGAGATGGTGAGCGATGGAGAGACCGTCATCGTGGAGACCGGGTCCACCTGTTCTCTGCTGGCCAGGGAGCTGGCCTCCAAACGGGGCGTTACCGTCATTACCAACTCGGTGTTCCTGTGCAACTTTGTGCGCCGGTGCCCGGCGCTGGACGTGGTGCTGCTGGGCGGCTCCTTCCAGCACGACGCTGAGGCCAATGTGGGCCCCCTGACCAAGCTGGGGCTGGCTCAGTTCTCGGTGGACAAGTGCTTCATCGGCGCCGACGCCATCAGCGAGGATAAGGGCATCTCTACCATCAACCTCTTCCGGGCTGAGGTGGCCCGGGCCATGGCCAAGTCGGCCAAGAAGATGATCGTGCTGGCCACCTCCGACAAGGTGGGAGCCAACGCCGTGGCATCCAGCTTCCCGCTCTCCTCTGTCCATACTGTCATCACGGACAAGGATCTGAGCAAGGAGGGACGGGGCCTGTTGGATCAGGCCGGCGTAGAGGTCATTACCGTCTGAAACCAGGAAATACCAGCGGCCCCCGGACAGCGTCCGGGGGCTTTTTTTACGGGTTCACAAATTGTTCATGCATCCTTCAAAGTTTGTCCATCCATTTCATATGTCGGGTGTGGTATCCTATGAGCGTGGACAGGATAACAGATAAAAACATCACTTCATCATCTCCAACCTCCTCTCTCTTTCTCAACTCAACACAGAGAAACGCCCCGCTGGAAGCGGGGCGTTTTTCTGCCTTCCGGGCCGTTTGGGGGAGCAGCGGATAAGCTCAAAAAGCGAGGCATCTGCTTTTGGCAGATGCCTCGCTTTTTGGGTCGTCAAAACAGCATAGATGTCGATTGGATATGAGACCCCACGCGGCGGGGCAGATGTGGTAGACAGTTATATTAGAATCCGTGCCGTATTGCGGCACACTATACTTTCTCACGATCACTTTTTCATTTCTCAAACCACAGGCAGACGGTTAAGTTTGGTGAAAAATGAAGCGGGAATAAGTAAAAATCCCGAATGCATTCGCATTCGGGATTTTTGGTGCGGCTGGCGGGAGTCGAACCCGCACGCCCATACGGACACAAGCACCTCAAGCTTGCCAGTCTACCAGTTCCAGCACAGCCGCAAAACGCGACCCACGTTTGAATCGCAAGGGTTATTATATCTGCTGTGGCTGGATTTGTCAACAACTTTTTTCAAACTGCAGCATTTCTCTGCGGTCACAGCCAGTCGTCCACCACATCCCGGACTCCGGCGGGGCCTACCGTGTTTCGGGTGAGCAGCTCCATGAGGCTGTCGATCCGTTCGGTGTTCACGGTGAGGTCGGGGATGGCGGCCGTCTCGCCGCCGGCTTCCCGGACCTTGACACCGTAGCTCTCACAGGCGAAGTGTCCCCCTACCTCCATCTGCCCGATGAGCACGTAGTATTCAAAGCGGTGGGGCTGTCCATCTTCTCCAGCTGCCGTGCGGCTGCCGACGAACAGTTCACGCATGCCGATCCCTCCTCATTTGTTGTAATTACCATTATATGTAATATTATTCCAATTTCAAGGGAAACGAGTCGCCTGTTCTGACAAAAAACCTCCGAAACCGTCCCAAAAGCCGGGGAGGGGATGGGGAATGTTGGCGAAGAAGCATGGTGGAAGGTGAGAGACGTCGGACGATTCCACAAATGGTAGTACCCTTGCTTTTGACGGTATGGATGGTATAATGATGACTACCGACATAAACCGCGGGGCGGTATTCAACCGCCGGGACCGCAGAGAATGGGAGGATCACAGATGAAAATCGTACTTTTGGAGTCCCTGGGCGTGCCGGACGCCCTTCTGAACGAGTGCGCCCGGCCCTTTGTGGAGGCTGGCCACACCTTTGAGGCCTATCCCAAGGATACCGATCCCAAGGTCCAGCTCCAGCGGGCGGCTGACGCCGACGTCATCATGCTGGCCAACATGCCCCTCAGTGGGGAGGTCATTTCCGGCTGCTCCAACCTGAAGTTCATCGATGTGGCCTTCACCGGCGTAGACCACGTAGATCTGGCCGCGGCCAAGGCCAAAGGGGTGACAGTGTCCAACGCGGCGGGCTACTCCACCCAGGCGGTGGCTGAGCTGAGCCTGTGCATGATGCTATCCCTGCTGCGGAACGTGCCCCAGGTGGGGGAGCGCTGCCGGAACGGCGGCACCAAGGACGGCCTGGTGGGCTCGGAGCTCCGGGGCAAGACAGTGGGCATCGTGGGCGCCGGCGCCATCGGCACCCGCACTGCGCAGCTGTGCGCCGCCTTCGGCTGTAAGGTGCTGGCCTACAAGCGCCACGTCAAGGGGGACGAGCCCGACTTCATGACCTTCGTCTCCCTGGATGAGCTGCTGGCGCAGTCCGACATCGTCTCCCTCCACTGCCCCCTGAACGACGAGTCCCGGGGCATGATCAACCGGGAGACCATTGCTAAGATGAAGGAGGGAGCCCTCCTCATCAACGCCGCCCGTGGTCCCGTGGTGGACAGTCAGGCACTGGCCGATGCCCTCAACAGCGGTCGTCTGGGCGGCGCCGGCATCGACGTCTTTGAGATGGAGCCGCCGGTACCTCAGGACCACCCCCTGCTGCACGCCAAGAACACCATTGTCACCCCCCATGTGGCCTTCGCCACCGCCGAGTCCATGGAGGAGCGCTGCCACATCGTCTTCGACAACCTGAAGGCGTGGATGGATGGAACGCCCGTCAACCGGGTTCTCTGAGCGCAGGGCAGAAGCACTACAATATACAATAGAATGGAAGAAAAACCACGGCCTGGTGTGGAACCTGACCGTGGTTTTTTTAACGGCAATATGGTATAATGTTGACAGAGAACATGGGAAAAAGGAGGTACCATTATGGCGCATACTGTGATCACCATCGGCCGTCAGTTCGGTTCCGGTGGACGCATCGTCGCCCAGCGGGTGGCAGAGACCCTGCATATCCCCTTCTACGACAAGGCCGTGATTGACCTGGCTGCCAAGGAGACCGGCCTCTCCGAGGAATTCATCCGTCAGGCCGAGCAGAAAAAGACCAGCAGCTTCCTCTACAACCTCTACATGAGTACACAAAATCTCCCCGTTACCGATCAGGTATTCATCGCCGAGAGCGAGGTCATCCGCAAGGTGGCCGCCGTCGGGCCCTGTGTCATCGTTGGCCGCTGTGCCGACTATGTCCTGCGCAACCAGGAGGGGGTTCTCAACCTCTTCATCCACGCTCCTCTGGACGAGCGGATCTTCCGTGCCAAGGAGGAGTACAAGGTGGATGCCCCCGATGTGAAGGCCTACGTGCTCAAGCAGGACAAAAACCGTGCCGCCTTCTATGAGCACTTCTCCGACAGAGCCTGGGGCAAGGCGGAAAACTACCATTTGGCCATCAACAGCACCATCGGCCTGAACACCACGGTGGATCTTATTTTGGCACTGGCCGAGGAACGGGGGCTCCATAAGTGAATCAGCAGCCCCAGGAGAACAAGATGGGCGTTATGCCCGTCAACCGTCTCCTTATTTCCATGTCCCTGCCCATGATGATCTCCATGCTGGTGCAGGCACTCTATAACGTGGTGGACAGCGTTTTCGTCTCCTACATCAGCGAGGATGCCCTTGCCGCCGTAGGTCTGGCCTTTCCGGCCCAGAACCTGATGATCTCGGTGGCGGTGGGTACCGGCGTCGGTATCAACGCCCTCCTCTCCAAGAGTCTGGGTGAAAAGAACTATGAGACCGCCAACCGCACGGCGGTCAACGGAATTTTCCTGGCCTTCTGCTCCTGGGTGGCCTTCGCCGTGCTGGGCGGTTTCTTTGCCCGGACCTTCATGGAACTTCAGACCCCGGTGGCGAGCATCGCCGACTACGGCACCACCTATCTCTCCATCGTTGCGGTGGCGTCGGTGGGCATGATGTTCCAGATCTGTTTCGAGCGTCTCCTCCAATCCACCGGCAAGACCATTTTCACCATGATCTCCCAGGCCACCGGCGCCATCATCAATATCATCATGGACCCCCTGCTCATCTTCGGTGTGGGGCCGTTTCCCAAGATGGGCATTGCTGGTGCCGCCTGGGCCACCGTCCTGGGCCAGATCGTGGGTGCCCTGCTGGGTCTCTACTGCAACCTGCGGATGAATCCGGAGATCTCCATCTCCTTCCGCGGTTTCCGGCCCAACGGCGCCATCATCGGAAAGATTTATTCCGTAGGCGTGCCCTCCATCATCATGTCCTCCATCGGCTCGGTGATGACCTTTGGCATGAACAAGATTCTGGGCGCCTTCAACTCCACCGCGGTGGCGGTCTTCTCTGCCTACTTCAAGCTGGAGTCCTTTATCTTCATGCCTGTATTCGGACTCAACAACGGCATCGTCCCCATCATTGCCTACAACTACGGCGCCCGCAAGCCGGAGCGCATCAGCCGCACCGTCAAGCTGGGGGTGCTGTACGCGCTGGCCATCATGGCGGTGGGTGTAGCCCTCTTCTGGCTCGTTCCCCGGCAGCTGCTGGGCATCTTCAACGCCTCCGACTACATGTTGGAGATCGGTGTGCCCGCCCTGCGGGTCATCAGTCTGAGCTTCCTCTTCGCCGCCTTTGGTATCGTCACCTCCTCGGTGTGTCAGGCCCTGGGCAATGGCGTGCTGAGCCTGATGGTGTCGGTGCTCCGGCAGCTGGTGCTCATCCTGCCCGCCGCCTGGGTCCTGGGCCATGTGTTCGGCCTGAGCGCTGTGTGGCTGGCGTTCCCCTTTGCGGAGATCTTCTCCTTCCTTCTGAGCATGGTCTTCATGGCCTATATGTTCCGAACCATCATCCGGCCTATGGCAAAGCCCCAGTGACTGGAATGAGTGACCCGGCGGACCTCTGTCCGGCGGGTCACTTTTTGTTTTATCACTTTAACGCTTTACATAGGCAGCTGATTTGTGGTATGATAATTCCAATGCGTGCTCAAGAGAAAGAAGGTCCCGTTTTCATGCTTGCCACCGTCATCAATGCCGTGCTCGTCCTGATCGGAAGCATCCTGGGCGTGCTCTTTAAAAATCGGATCGGCGCCCGGTTCAATACCATCCTTACCCACGCGCTGGGTCTGTGTGTCCTGGGCATTGGTGTTACCTCTGCCATCGCCACGGAGAATACGCTGTGTGTCATTGTCTGCATGGTCTTGGGGACCATCCTTGGCGAGGCCATCCGCATCGAGGACCGGCTGGATGCGGCAGGGGAGCTGCTCCGGCGGAAGCTGGCCGGCGGAGAGAGCGGCGGCGGCAGCCGGTTTACCGAAGGCTTTGTGACTGCTGCCGTGCTGTTCTGTGTGGGCTCCATGGCCATCATGGGCTCTATGGAGGCCGGTATTCAGGGGAAATACGATATTCTGATCTCCAAGGGCGTCATTGACGGTGTGACCTCCATTACGCTGGCCTCTGCCATGGGCGTGGGCGTGGCCTTTTCCATCCTGCCGCTGATGATCTATCAGGGGGGACTCACCCTCCTGTTCGCCCAGGTAGGCCCCTTCCTGGACAGCGCCGCCATCACGGAAATGAGCGCCGTAGGCGGCACCATCATTGTGGGCATCGCCATCAATATGCTTGGGTTGGGCAAGGCCAAGATCCGGGTGGGAAATATGCTGCCGGCCATCTTCCTGCCGCTGCTCTATCTGCCGGTGTCCCAGTGGATCTCCGGGTTGGCAGGGTGACAAATCCACCATAACGGGAATTTGGCGGCCAAGATGTTCCCAAAAAACGGGAAAATTGGTGCTACCACATGAAAATGATGCGAAAAAAAGCCTTTTATTTTGTAAATACTTGTGCTTTTGAAACAAAAATTTTCCCTTTTGCCCTCTTGCGCAGTAGGCAGAAACGGTCTATACTGATACTTGCGAAAGGCCTGGTGGGAAGGGCTGCATCGCATTACAAAGGAGGTAGCAAACTATGGGATTTGTCAAAGTTGAACAGCAGGGTCACGTTGGTATTTTGACCATTGACCGTCAGGAAGCCCTGAACGCCCTCAACAGCCAGGTGCTCAGCGACCTGGATGCGGCTATCGATGAAGTGGCCGCCAATGATGATATCTATGTAGTGATCCTCACCGGCGCCGGCCGTTCCTTCGTCGCTGGTGCCGATATCGGTGAGATGCGGGACCTCACCTCCATCAGCGGCAAGAAGTTCGGTGTCCACGGCGGCAGCGTCTTCCTGAAGCTGGAGAATATGGCCAAGCCCGTCATCGCCGCGGTGAACGGTTTTGCTCTGGGCGGCGGCAACGAGCTGTGCATGGCCTGTGACATCCGTCTGGCCAGCGAGAAGGCCAAGTTTGGTCAGCCCGAGGTTGGCCTGGGCATCACCCCCGGTTTCGCCGGCACCCAGCGTCTGCCCCGCATCGTGGGTATCTCCAAGGCTATGGAGCTGATCCTCACCGCTAAGGTCATCGGCGCTGCCGAGGCCAAGGCCATCGGCCTCGTGAGCGAGGTCTATCCTCCTGAGGAACTGATGCCCAAGGCTATGGAGCTGGCCAACGCCATCTGCGCCAATGCTCAGATCGCCGTGCAGGAGTCCAAGCGCTGCATCCGTATGGGCATGCAGACCGACATCGCCACCGGTTCCGCCTTTGAGGCTGAGGCCTTTGGTGTCTGCTTCGGTACTGAGGATCAGACCGAGGGTATGAGCGCATTCCTGGAGAAGCGTGCTGAGAAGCACTTCCAGAACAAGTAATACGGTTCCGGGTTATACATATGGCACCCGTTATCGCACGTCCGGACGATCAGGTCTGGAACATGATCAGACATGATTTTAATAAAAATTGGGAAAAGGGGTATGCAATTATGAAAAAGATCGTTGTCATCGGCGGCGGCACCATGGGCCTGGACATTGCTCAGGTCTTTGCCAAGAAGGGCTTTGACGTTGTGGTCCGCGACATCAACGACGACATCATCAAGGCTTCCGAGGCCCGCCTGAACAAGGGCCTGGACAAACTGGTGTCCAAGGGCAAGCTGGACGAGGCCGGCAAGAAGGCTATCACCGACAAGATGACCTTCACCACCGATCTCAATGTTGCTGCCGATGCTGATCTGGTGGTCGAGGCCGCCGTGGAGAAGCTGGAGATCAAGAAGTCCATCTTCGCCGACCTGGACAAGATCTGCAAGCCCGAGACCATCCTGGCCACCAACACCTCCTCCATCTCCATCACTGCCATTGCCGCCGCCACTCAGCGCCCCGACAAGTTCATCGGCATGCACTTCTTCAACCCCGCTACCGTCATGAAGCTGGTTGAGGTTATCCGCGGCGCCAAGACCTCCGACGAGACCTACAAGACCATTCACGATCTGTCCGTGGAGATCGGCAAGGAGCCCGTTGAGGTTCACGAGGCCCCCGGCTTTGTGGTCAACAAGATCCTGATCCCCATGATCAACGAGGCCGCCGACCTGCTTTACACCGGTGTTGCCACCGCCGAGGGCATCGACACCGCTATGAAGCTGGGCGCCAACCACCCCATGGGCCCCCTGGCTCTGGGCGATCTGATCGGTCTGGATGTCTGCCAGGCCATCATGGACACCATCTACAACGAGACCGGCGATCCCAAGTACCGCTGCTCTCTGCTCATCCGCAAGATGGTCCGTGCCGGCCAGCTGGGCCGCAAGACCGGTGTGGGCTTCTTCGACTACACCAAGAAGTAAGATCTCCATATGGAGCTTTGAACGCGGTCCCGCCGTGCAGGCGGGCCCGCGTTCTTTTTCACTGATAGAAAGGAGTGAAAGGCTATGAATCAGACACGCCTGAACCGGGTGGTGGCGAACATGGCCGCCCAGGGCCTGGAGCAGATCGTGGTGACGGCGACGGCCTCAGTGTATTATCTCACCGGCATCCATGTGGAGCCCATGGAGCGGATGCTGGCCCTGCTCATCCGGGACGACGGCAGCTGCACGCTGTACGCCAATGAGCTCTTCGCCCTCCAGCCCCAGCCCGATCTGCCTATGAAGCTGCACACCGACAGTGACGATCCTGCCGCCATCCTGGCTGCTGATCTGAAGCCGGGAAAGCTGGGGGTGGATAAGTGGTGGCCCAGCAAGTTCCTCATCGGCATCCTGAGCCGCCGCAGCGACATTGTGCCGGTGTTGGGGTCCGCCCCGGTGGACGACGCCCGGATGTGCAAGGACGCCGCCGAGATCGACGCCATGCGCCGGGCCTCCAAGATCAATGACCAGGTGATGGCGGCCACCATTCAGGCCATCCACGCCGGTGCCACGGAGAACGAGCTGGCCGGCCTGGTGGAGAAGCGCTTTAAGGACCACGGCGCCGACCGGTCCAGCGAGGGCCAGCTGGTCTGCTTTGGACCAAATGGCGCCGATCCTCACCATGGTCCCAACGACACCGTGCTCAAGCGTGGGGACTCGGTGGTCATGGACATCTTCATCCCCATCGGGCGGTACTGGTGTGATATGACCCGAACGCTCTTCTTCGGCGAGGTGAGCGAGGAAGGCCGGAAGGTATACGAGACCGTCCGGGCGGCCAATGAGGCCGCCGAGGCCATGATCCGCCCCGGTATCCCCATGCGGGACATCGACGCTGCCGCCCGAAAGGTCATCACCGACGCCGGCTACGGCCCCTACTTCACCCACCGGCTGGGCCACGGCTGCGGCCTGGAGTGCCATGAGCCCCCGGACAACTCCTCCGCCTGTGAGGTGCTCACCCGGCCGGGCATGGTCTTCTCTGTGGAGCCGGGCATCTACCTGCCCGGCAAGCTGGGGGTGCGCATCGAGGATCTGGTGCTGGTCACGGAAACCGGCTGCGAGGTCCTCAACGCCTATCCCAAGGACCTGCTGGTGGTGGAATAACGACAAGAAAAAAGGACCGTGGAACATGCTGTTCCACGGTCCTTTTCTATAATTTCTCAAATCTGCTTGCCCGCAAGGATCTCCTTGTAGTCCTTGTAGTTTTCCTCCAGCAGCTTGGGGGTGTCCAGGCCGTAGGGGCACTTGGCGGCGCACTGGCCGCAGTGGAGGCAATCCTCAATTTTGGCCATCTTGGCCTGCATTTCCGGGGTGAGCTGGGCAGCCTGGGGCGCCCGGCGGATCATGAGGGACATGCGGGCGCAGTCGTTGATCTGGATGCCCACGGGGCAGGGCATGCAGTAGCCGCAGCCACGGCAGAAGCTGCCCTGGAGCTGCTCACGGTCGGCCTGGATGAGGGCTTGCCGGGCCTCGTCCAGAGCGGGGGGCTCCTTCACATAGGAGAGGAACTCCTTCAGCTCGCTCTCCCGCTGGACGCCCCAGATGGGGAGGACCTCCGGGTACTGGGCCAGCCAGGCGTAGGCGGCGGCGGAGTCCCGGATGAGACCACCGGAGAGGGCCTTCATGGCGATGAAGCCCATGCCGGCGTCCCGGGCGGCGGTACGGATGGCCTGATCCTTGTCGGTGGCCAGGTAGCAGAAGGGGAACTGGAGGGTGGCGTACAGGCCGGAGTCGATGGCCTCCTGAGCCACCGCCAAGCGGTGGTTGGTGATGCCGATGAAGCGGATCTTACCCTGGTCTCTGGCCTTCAGCATGGCCTCGTAGAGACCGGTGCCGTCGCCGGGCTTGGGGCAGAAGGTGGGGTTGTGGAACTGATAGAGGTCCACATAATCGGTTTTCAGGTTGCGGAGGCTGGTCTCCAGGTCGGCCCAGAAGCCCTCTGCCGTGACGGCGGCCGTCTTGGTGGCCAGGAAGAATTCGCTCCGGCGGTGAGAGAGGGCATAGCCGATCTTCTCCTCGCTGTCGGTGTAGAACCGGGCGGTGTCGAAGAAGGTCATGCCGCCGTCCAGGGCCATGGTGAGGAGTTTGGCGGCCTCCTCCCGGCTCACCCGCTGGATGGGGAGGGCGCCGAAACCGTTCTTATTGACGGTGATGCCGGTCTTGCCCAGAGTCACAGTGTCCATGTCATGTTCTCCTTTCAGATGCGGGCGATGCCCTGCTCCCGGGCTTCGTCGGCCACGGCCTTGGCCACGGCGTCGGCCACCGATTTGTCCAGCACGGAGGGGATGATGTAGTCGGGGGTGAGCTGGTCGTCGGGGATGAGGGCGGCGATGGCCTTGGCGGCGCGGATCTTCATGCCCTCGGTGATGTCGGTGGCCCGGACCATGAGGGCGCCCTTAAAGACGCCGGGGAAGACCAGCACGTTGTTGATCTGGTTGGGGAAGTCGCTGCGGCCGGTGCCGATGACGGCGGCGCCGCCCTTCCGGGCCTCGTCGGGCATGATCTCGGGGACGGGGTTGGCCATGGGGAAGACGATGCCCTGGTTCATAGTGGACACCATCTCGGCGGTGACCAGGCCGGGCCGGGAGACGCCGATGAAGGCGTCGGCCCCCTTGAGGGCGTCGGCCAGGGTGCCGTGGAGGTGGTCGGGGTTGGTGACATGGCTCATCTCCTCCTGGCCGGAGGTGAGGCCCTCATCACCCTCGCAGATGATGCCGTGGATGTCGCAGAGGGTGACGGTGCCGAAGCCCATGGAGAGGAGGAGCTTGGCGATGGCGATGCCGGCGGCGCCGGCGCCGTTGATGACGATCTTCACCTTGCCCATCTCCTTGCCGGTGACCTTCACGGCGTTGAGGAGGGCGGCGGCCACCACGATGGCGGTGCCGTGCTGGTCGTCGTGAAAGACGGGGATGTCGCAGACCTCCTTCAGCCGGCGCTCCACCTCGAAGCACCGGGGGGCAGCGATGTCCTCCAGGTTGATGCCGCCGAAGCTCTTAGAGATGAGGGCGATGGTCTCCACCAACTTGTCCACGTCCTTGGTGTCCACGCACAGGGGTATGGCGTCCACGTCGCCGAACTCCTTGAAGAGGGCGCACTTGCCCTCCATGACGGGCATGCCGGCGGCGGGACCGATGTCGCCCAGACCCAGCACGGCGGAGCCGTCGGTGATGACGGCCACCAGGTTGCTCCGGCGGGTGAGGGCGAAGGACTTCTCATAGTCGGCCTGGATCTCCCGGCAGGGCTGGGCCACGCCGGGAGTGTAGAGGAGGGACAGGTCCTCCCGGGTCTCCACGCGCTTGCGGGCGATGACCTCGATCTTGCCGTGGAGGGCGTAGTGGAGGTCCAGGGACTTCTGACTGATCTCATCCATGGGAAAAGACTTCCTTTCTTTATACCATCTCTTCGGGGTGGAAGACTTCGTCGAACCGCTCCGGGGTCAAAAAGCCCAGCTTCACGCAGGCTTCTTTGAGGGAAACGCCCTCGGCATAGGCCAGCTTGGCGGTCTTGGCGGCGTTGTCGTAGCCGATATAGGGGTTGAGGGCGGTGACCAGCATGAGGGAGTTATGGAGGTTGTGGCGGCACTTGTCACGGTCGGCGGTGATGCCGGCGGCGCAGTTGCGGTCAAAGGAGACCATGGCGTCGGCCAGGAGCCGGGCCGACTGGAGGAAATTGTGGATGCACACCGGCATGAAGACGTTGAGTTCGAAGTTGCCCTGGCTGGCCGCCATGCCCACCGCCACGTCGTTGGCCATGACCTGGACGGCCACCATGGTCACCGCCTCGCACTGGGTGGGGTTGACCTTGCCGGGCATGATGGACGAGCCGGGCTCATTCTCTGGGATGCGGATTTCTCCCAGACCGCAGCGGGGACCGGAGGCGAGCCACCGCACATCGTTGGCCATCTTCATGAGGTCTGCGGCCAGGGCCTTGAGGGCACCGTGGGCGAAGACCAGCTCGTCCTTGCTGGTGAGGGCGTGGAACTTGTTGGGGGCGGTGACGAAGGGTTTCCCGGTGAGGGCGGCCACCTCTTCGGCCACCGCGGTGTCAAAGCCGGCAGGGGCGTTGAGGCCGGTGCCAACGGCGGTTCCGCCCAGGGCCAGCTCATGGAGGGGAGGCAGGGCGGCACGGATGAGGGCGGCGTCCCGCTCCAGGGAGGCCCGCCAGCCGCTGATCTCCTGGCCCAGGGTGATGGGCACCGCGTCCTGGAGGTGGGTGCGGCCCGACTTCACTACGTCGGCGTTCTCCGCCTCCAGCCGCTTCAGGGTGGCGGCCAGGCCCTCCAGGGCGGGAAGGAGATGGTCCTCCAGGCTGACCACCGCCGCGATGTGCATGGCGGTGGGGAAGGTGTCGTTGGAGGACTGGGACATATTCACGTGGTCGTTGGGGTGGAGGCGCTTTTCCCCCAACAGCTCGTTGCCCCGGTTGGCGATGACCTCGTTGACGTTCATGTTGGACTGGGTGCCGGAGCCGGTCTGCCACACCGCCAGGGGAAAGTGGCCCTCCAGCTTTCCGGCGAGGATCTCGTCGCAGACAGTACAGATGGTATTGCACCGTGTCTCGTCCAGCCTGCCCAGCCGACGGTTGGCCAGGGCAGCGCCCTTCTTGAGCACGGCGAAGGCCCGGATGATCTCCACGGGCATCTTCTCCACACCGATTTTAAAATTTTCAAAGCTGCGCTGGGTCTGGGCGCCCCAGTACCGGTCCGCCGGTACCTTCATCTCGCCCATGCTGTCCCGCTCTATGCGGTATTCCGCCATAAGCACCCTTCTTTCCGTGCAGATTTTTTCTCTATTTTTATACCACACTTCCCGCCGCCCTTCCACTCTTTGGGTGACAGGGAGAGGGAAAAATGTTAGAATGGGCAAAAAAGGGGGAACTGGACTGTGAAATTTAGGAAAATCGCTGCCGGTGTCCTCTCGGTGACGCTGCTGCTCACCGCCTGCGGCCAGGCGGGGGAGGGGGATTCCTTTGCCCGCCTGCTGACGGATACGGAGGAGAAAAACGCTGCCCTGAACGCCCCCACCGGGGAGCTGGATGCGTACCGCTATGATTTCGAACAGGGCGGCCCTCTGCTTACCGAGGCGGAGTTCTCACTCCTGCGCCGGGAGGAAAAGACGGTGGGCATCCTGACCGGGGCGGAGGCCAGGGCGGAGGTGGACTATCTCTTCCGGCTGCTGCGGACCTATTACGGCCTCTATACCTGGTTCGGGGGAGACGAGGCCTTCGGCGCAGCGGAGGAGCGGGTCCTCCGTGCCCTGGAGGGACGGGAGGAGATCCCCGTGGGCAAGTACCAGCAGCTTTTGAAGGAGGCCCTGGGCTTCGTGCAGGACGGCCACTTCGGCATCGGGGGCAGCGGCACCCTGGAGCCGTCCGCCCTCTACTGCGCCAAGGGGGCCCTCTTTGATTACCGGGACGGTACCTTCTACGGCGGAGAAGACCTGGACCGGGCGGTGGTGTCCATCCAGGGGGAAGACCCAGCCAACTACCTGAAGCGAGCCATTGGACCAGAGGGAGAGCTCACCTGGAAGCTCTACCGGACGGATGTGGCGTCGGGACGGAGCAGCGCCGTGGTGACCTATGCCGACGGGGGGGAGACCCTGATCCTGGACCCGGCGGGCATGGACCCCCTGGACCAGGGGAAGGAGACCTTCCGGCGGGGCACCCTGGCCGGGGCGGAACTCCTGCAAATGACCAGCATGCCCTTTGTGCCCGGGGACGCCGGGCCGGAGTGGGGCTATGACGGGGCAACCGTGGAGGCTTTTCTGGCGGCGGCGGAGGAGGCGCGGACCGCAGACGGCGTTCTGGTGGTGGACCTCACCTCCAACCCCGGCGGGAATGGGAACCTGCCGGGGGAGTGGTTCCGGGCCTTTACCGGGGAGACACCGGAACCCAATTATGCCACCCTATGCCTGGACCCCTATGATTGGACCTGCCGGGAGGGGGAGGTGAAGGAGGGTGAGTACCGGGTCCGGCGGCCGGAAGCGCAGTATTTGGAGCGGGAGGAGGGGCCCTTCCTGGTGGTGCTCACCTCCCGTGGGACTGCCTCTGCCGCCGAGGCTTTTACCGATCTGACCCGGAATGTGGGACGGAGCCTGGTCATCGGCTCCAACACCGGCGGATGCCTCACCGGCTCCCAGACCTACCGGGGCTATCTCCCCTGGTCGGGGACAGAGCTGGCCTGGGGGCTGGACCTCTTTGTCTGGCCGGAGGGCTACTTTGCGGAGGGGGTGGGGCTGGAGCCTGACGTCTACCTCACCGGGCCTGATCAGGAGGCCCGTCTGGAACAGTTCCTCCATCGCTATCTGACCGGCTGAGGGGGTGTTTCGGCGGCATTTCCAAAACGCATGTAATATGATATAATGAACACTGTAACTGCTGACGCAAAAAAGTGAGGAGGTGTTTTCCGGATGCAGATGGATTGGGACAGCCGTTTTACCGCCCTGTATCAGGGAAATGCCACCAAGATGTTTGCCTATGCCCTGAGGCAGCTCCGCAACCGCTCTCTGGCGGAGGAGCTGGTGGAGGAGGCCTTTGTCCGGCTGCTCCAGCAAAAGGAGGGGCTGGGGGACCACCCCAGTCTGGAGGGCTGGCTGTGGAAGACCCTCCAGCATCTGATCCTCACTGAGGTGAGGTTGGCCAAGTACCACCGGGAGGTGCCCCTGGAGGATGCCAACACCTGGGCTGCCCAGGAGGAGGAACGCTCGGAGCTGGCCGAGGCGCTGCCTGACGGGCTCAGCAAAAGCGAGCGGGAGGTGCTGCTCCTCTTTTACGAGGAGGAGTGTTCCCATCAGGAGATCGCCCGGCGGCTGGGGATCTCGGAGATGAACTCCCGGACACGGCTGTTCCGGGCCAAAAACCACTGCAAAAAACTTTTGGAAAAAAATTTCCAGATGTGTCACAAATCCAGCGGCTGAATCGATATATGGGATGAGAGAACAGGAGGTGATGGACATGGACAAGGAAGAGCGGAAGGCCGCGGAGGCGGAGCGGCTCACGGAGGACCTCTCTGATTACCTGGATGAGGTATCGGAGGAGGACTTTGATCCGGCGGCAGTGGATCAATGGCTGGCTGCGGCGGAGGAGCTGGACGGCGCGGAGGATTCCTTCGACGCCGGGGCCGCCGAGGCGGCGTTCCGGGCACGGCACGCGGACCTCTTTTCCAGGCCAGTGTCCAGCCCTACGGTGAGACGAAATCTCCATCCCAGACGGCTCCTGCCCCGGCTGGCCGGTGTTGCCGCGGCGGCGGTGCTGGTGGTGGCTCTGGCGGCCCAGGGTCTGGGGCTGGATCTCTTCCAGCATGTGGCCAGCTGGACCAGGGGGGAGTTTACCTTTACCACGGGGACGGGAGATCTGCCGGAAGGGGTATTCTATTCTGACGGGCAGGCGGCGCTGGATGCCTATGACGTCCGGGTGCCCATGCTGCCCACCTGGAATCCCGCCTGGAAAGGGGATGACATCCCGGGGCTGGACGTGACGGTCACCGAGGAGGACGACGGCACCATCGTTTTTACTGAGGATCACCGTACTCAGGCAGGAGATGGCTATACCTTCGTGGTCCGGCAGCGAAAGGACAAACGGCAGGCAGAGGCCGACATTCAGGGAAAAGGCGATCTGGACACCATTGTCTATGAATTTGACGGCAGGAGCTATTACATTGTCCCTCTGGAGGAGGGGCAGTACCGGATCACCTGGGCCTGCGGCCGGTATTCCGGCGAGATTTACGGTGACATGGATCTGGAGCAGGCAAAGCACTTCGTGCGCTCTATTACAAAGCCGGACGAATGGGTGTACGAGGCGCCCGACATGAGCGTACCGCCGAAGTATGAGACCATCCAGGAAGCCATGGAGGCTGTGGGCATCGACACCGATTACGCCCCCACCTGGCTGCCGGAGGGCTTTGTGACGGTGGAGTCCGACACTTATATTCACCAGGAGGCAGGCTGGTATTCTGCCTATCTCTTTGCCACCGATGTGGAGGGCGAGCGGAACCTGTCCCTCTCTTTCGACCTTCACACCAACCCCGACGGTGTGGGAACCACGGTCTACCCCAAGGATGACGTTCCCATTGTCACCTTTGAGCAGGGCGGTATCACCTTCTACATCATCAGCAACGGCCCATGGCGCAGTGTGGCCTGGATGGATGGTGGGTTGGCTGGCTCCGTCGGCGGGAACCTGACCGAGGAGGAGTGCCGCCAGATCGTGGACTCCATTCCCCGCTATGCGACTGAGTAAAAGACTATATCAGACAAAAAGCCTCCGTTCCCACGGGAACAGAGGCTTTTTTGTCAGATCCGGATACCCTTTCTGGTTTTGATCCGGGAGATGATGAGCTCACTGCTGATGTGCTCGATGCCGGGCAGGGGGTAGAGCTTCTCCATAACGAAATGTTCCAGGTCCTGGTTCATTTCCAGCACGGCGTGGACATGGAGCTTGCTTGCGCCGGTCATAAGGTACATGTCGGTGACGGCCTCCTCGGCGGCCAGGGCGTCGGCCACCTGGTGGAGGCAGGAGGGGGAAACCCGAATATCAAAGAAGACAGAGACATTTCGGCCGATCTTCTCCGGGTCCAGCACCACTGTGTACTGCTCGATGACGCCGCTTTTTTCCAGCGCGTCGATGCGGTTTTTCACCGCGACGCGGCTCAGGCCCACCTGCTCGGCGATCTCAATGATCGAGGTCCTGGCATTTTCAATCAGTAAATTCAGGATCTGCTGATCAACGCTGTCCAATTCCTTGCTCTTCATAGCTGTACCCCCAAACAAGCCCTACGAAATCTTTTCCAATGGAGCGTTACATCCATGCTCTATTGTAAAAGATTATGTTCGTCAGCGCAAGTACCATTTGAATGACATTATTCAAAATGCAATATATAAATATTTCTTTTGAATATTCAGATAAAAAATAATATGACAAAATGAAAAAAATATATTGCATTTTGATAATTGTAGGAGTAAGATAGGCACGATGACCGGGGGAGGGAAGCTCCCCTGAAAACTATGAGTAGGAGGAAACGGAATTGAAGCGGCTCTTTGAGATCTTTGGCATCTTCTTCAAAATCGGGCTCTTCACCATCGGCGGTGGTTACGCCATGCTGCCCATCATCCAGAAAGAAGTGGTGGAGAGTAAAGGGTGGATGACGGATGAGGAGTTTCTGGACGCCATCTCCCTGACCAACAGTTTGCCTGGCCCTCTGGCTACCAACTCGGCCACCTTTGTGGGCTACCGTGTGGCAGGGGTGCCCGGTTCGTTTGCGGCGGTGCTGGGCGCGGCGACCCCCAGCGTCATTATCATCCTGCTGATCGCCATGGTCTTTACCAATATCATCGAGTACCCGGTGGTGCAGAACGTCTTCAACGGCGTGCGTCCCGCCGTGGTGGCCCTGATCTTCTATGCGGTGGTCAAGCTGGCCCGTTCTGCCAAAATTGGCGAGTATTTTAACTGGCTGGTGGCCCTGGCGGGCTTTGCCGCCATCGCCGTGTTCGGCCTGCACCCCATCGTGGTGGTGGTGTGTGCCGCTCTCTATGGCATTTTTGTCCGCAACAGTGTGGTGAAGGCCGTGGATGCCAGCCGCGGTAAGAAGGAGGAAGAGAAGAAATGATCGAGCTTTTGATTCAGGCCTGTATCTCCTTTCTGAAGATCGGAGCCTTTTCCTTCGGCGGCGGCTACGCCGTGGTGGCGTTCATCCAGCGGGAAGTGGTGGAAGGCCACGGCTGGATCTCCCCGGAGGACTTCGTCAACGTCGTGGCCATCGCCGAGATGACCCCCGGCCCCATCGCCGTCAACTCCTCCACCTTCGTGGGATATAATCTCTTCGGCGTGCTGGGCGGCATCCTTTGCTCGGCGTCCACCCTGGCCATTCCCTTTATCCTGGCTCTCATCGTGGCCATCTACTTCTCCAAATTCAAGGACAATGTCTACCTGAAAAACGTCCTGTCCGGCATCCGGCCCGCTGTGATCGGCCTCATCGCTGCCTCCTGCCTCTCCGTGGGCAAGATCTCCTTTGAGACCTGGCACAGCGTGATCTTCTTCGCCGTGGCCCTGTTCATGGTTTGGAAGTGTAAGATCAACCCCATTATCACCCTCATTACCTGCGGCGTGTTGGGCGCTGTCCTGTACGGCTTGGTCTTCCCAATGGCAGGCATCTGAGAAGTCGGATGGGAGAGAAGGTGAGCCGGCGGGAGCAGAAGGAGAGAGACTGCTGCCGCCCAAACGCCAGCCAGACATAGCCGCGGAATGTGGCAATACAAACGCAAGATACGCGTGAAAGGGCCCCATGGTAAGGGCCATCCTCTGCCTGGGGCCGGAGAAAGAGGAGGAACATACATGAGCGAGACCACACAGCGTAAGATTGTCAAACCCTGGCAGGCCTTGCTGATGATCGTCGTCGGCATCGCCATTATCTTCCTGGGCCTTATGGTGTTCAAGGCCAAAAACCACGTGATCCTGCTGACCGATGGCGTCGTGATGTGCGTCATGGCCTGCTGCTTCGGCATCAAATATGACGACCTGCAGGCTGATATCAAAGCCACCATCAACTCCATGCTGGTGGCCATCCTGATCCTCATCGCCGTGGGTGTCCTGGTGGGTACCTGGATGATTTCCGGTACCGTGCCCATCATGATCTATTACGGTATGAAGGTTCTGACCCCCGGCCTGTTCCTGCCCATCACCTGCATCGTCTGTACCCTCATGTCCACCATGGCAGGTACCTCCTGGGGCACCCTGGCCACCGTGGGCGTGGCCTTCATGGGCGTGGCCCAGGGTCTGGGCGTTCCCCTGCCTGTCACCGCCGGCGCCATCTGTGTGGGCGCCTTCTTCGGTGATAAGGTCTCCCCCCTGTCCGATTCCCCTGTTCTGGTGTCCAGCGTCACCGATGTGCCCCTGATGGATGGTATCAAACACTCCCTGGTCTCCACCGGCCCCGCCTGGCTGATCTCCGTGGTGTTCCTGGCTGTTTATGGGATGCAGTTCCACAGCGGCACCGTGGGCGGCGAGGTCTATGACGCCATCATGAGCACCGTTACCACCAGCTTCAACCTCAACCCCATTCTGCTGCTGCCCCCCGTGGTGGTTGTCGTTCTCATCGTGATGAAAAAGCCCACCCTGCCCACCTTCACTGCCGGCATCGTGGTAGGCGCTGTCCTGGCAGTGATCTTCCAGGGAGCGCCTCTGATCCAGACTACGGATGGCGCTCAGAGCATTTTCATGGCCATGTATGAGGGCTATACCGGCGATACCGGCAACGATATCGTCAACAGCATGATCCAGCGCGGCGGCCTCACCAGCATGCTCAACACCATCGGCCTGCTGATCTCCGCCGGCGTCTTCGGCGCGCCCCTGCGTACCGCTGGCGTGGTGGACATCCTGCTGGACTATGTCCGCAAGATCGCTCATAACAGCAAGGTCATGGCCACCGGCGTCCTTATCCTCCACGGCGTTTTCTTTACCATCACCGGCGCCTACTACGTCTCCTATCCCGTTGTGGGCTCCATGGTGAAGGACATGTTCCCCGAGTATGGCCTGGACAAGAAAAACCTTATGCGCATCATGCTGGATACCGGTACTGGTCTTGCACCCCTGGTGCCCTGGGCCACCACCGGCGCCTATGTAGCCAGCACTCTGGGGGTGGACAACATGTCCCTGACCCCCTTTGCCCCCATGCTCTGGCTGTCCATCGTGATCTCTGTGGTCATGGGTCTGACCGGCATCGGCATGGTCAAGCTGAAGGACCAGAAGGCCGTTCACTGAGAGAGGGAGGAGCTCGATATGGAAAAGATCATCCAGCGCTGGTACGATATGATCCGCATCAACTCGGTCAACGGCCACGAGGTGGATCTGGCCGACTATGTGGCCAAAGAGCTGCGGGCCATGGGGCTGGAGCCCCGGTACAGCTATTTCCCTGAGGATCGTGAGACCAAGGTCCGGCCCTCCGTCTGGACCATTCTGGACAGCGGCAAGCCGGGCAAGACCGTGATGCTCATCGGCCATATCGATACGGTGGCCGTGGCCAACGGCTGGAACACCGATCCCTTCACCCCCACTGAGGACGGGGACAAGGTCCATGGCCTGGGTGCCATGGATATGAAGGGCGGCCTGGCTGCCATTCTGGAGACCCTGGAGTATTATTCCCAGCACAAGGAGGCCTTCAACGGCCGCATTGAGGCCTGCTTCGTCTCTGATGAGGAGGGACTCTCCAAGGGCACCTATCAGCTGGTGGAGGAGGGCATCGGTGCCGACTACGCCATCATGGCCGAGTGCCGCTACGACAACGTGGCCATCGGCTTCCGCGGCCGCTACAGCTTTGAGGTCACCGTCCACGGCGTGGCCGCCCATGCCAGCTACTACCCTGCCGTGGGAGAGAACGCCCTCATCACCGGCGGCAAGCTGGCTGCGGCCATCGAGGCTCTGCCCACTCTCACCCATCCCAACCTGAAGCACGGCACCTGGTGCGTGCGCTACATGGAGGGCGGCAACGCCGGCACCCTGGTGGTTCCGGAGAGCTGCTACCTCTTCGTGGACCGGTATGTGGTCCCCGGTGAGACCGAGGAGACCTGCATCGCCCAGATGATGGAGGCCGCCCGGGAGCTGGGTCTGGAGGGTAAGGTGGATATCCGGCTCAAGCCCCGGTCCTCGCCCTACATGCAGTCCTTTGCCCTGGAGCCCGACGACCTCCTGGTCACCACCCTTCAGGCCAAGTACAAAGAGGTCACCGGCGGGGAGCTTCCCGTGGCCTACGACCCCTCCGTCTGCGACTCCAATATCCTGGCCGTGTCCCTGGGCATCCCCACCGTCACCTTCGGCCCCTCCGGCGGCGGCATGCACGCCGCCAATGAGTACGGCCACCCCTGGCAGGTGAAAAACTGCGCCGAGATCTACAAGCGTACCCTGGCTGACCTGCTGAAATAAGAAAAAAGAGACCGCCGGTGCCACGTTCTGCGTGGCGCCGGCGGTCTATGTGTTTGGTACTGGATTGCGGTTCGGGGCGGGATGTGGTATAACAGCAGTAACGGCCGCCAACGGGCGGAGGAAGGAGCAAAACGACAATGTTATTTGTATGGTATCCCAAGTGCAGCACCTGCCAGAGGGCAAAAAAGTGGCTGGACGCCCACGGCAAGGCGGCGGAGACCCGGGACATCAAGTCTCAGCCCCCCACGGCGGAGGAGCTGTCGGCCTGGCAGGAGAAGAGCGCCCTGCCACTGAAAAAGTTTTTCAACACCAGCGGACAGTCCTACCGCGCCCTGGGGCTGAAGGACCGGCTGGACACCATGGACCGGGCCGAGCAGCTCGCCCTCCTGGCGGAGGACGGCATGCTGGTAAAGCGGCCCATCCTGGTGGACGGGGACACCGTGCTGGTGGGCTTTAAGGAGGCCGACTGGACCGCCGCTTTAGGCTGAGCCATCACACCTCCAAATGTTTTTCCAGCCAGGCGAGGAGGTCGGCAAAGACCTCCTCCCGGTTGGTCTCGTTGAGAAGCTCGTGTCGGGCACCGGGGTAGAGCTTCACGGTCAGGTCCCGACAGCCGGCCCGGCGGAAAAAGCCCTCCACTGTTCGGACACCTTTGCCCCGGCCGCCCACAGGGTCGGCGTCTCCGGAAAAGATGCCCACCGGGGTCTCCGGGTCCATTCGGGCCAGACCCTTTGGATCAGAGATCCGCTGGAGTCCGCCCATCATGTCGCGGAACATCCCCACTGTGGGGACAAAGCGACACAGGGGGTCGGAGACGTAGGCGTCCACCACAGCGGTATCCCGGCTGATCCAGTCGGCGCCGGTGCGGGCGGGGCGGAATTGGGCGTTGTACGCCCCCAGGGACAGGGCGGTGACCAGGGTGCTGTGGTGGCGGTTTCCACGCAGGCGGCACAGGGCGCCGGAAACTGCCTTGCCGAAGGCCACCAGGGCGGGGGCTTCCTGGCCGGTGCCCAGGAGCAGGCAGCCGTCCACCGTTCCCGGGTACTCGATGAGGTAGGTCCGGGCCACAAAGGAGCCCATAGAGTGTCCCAGCAGGAAGTGGGGGACACCAGGGAAGCGGCTGGCCAGGTCGTCACGGAGGGCCTTTACGTCCCGCACCAGATAATCCCACCCGTCCTTATCACTGAAAAAGCCGTATTCGCTCTTGTCCAGAGCGGTACCGCCGTGACCCAGATGGTCGTGGCCGGCCACAGCAAAGCCGTGATCGGTGAGGAAACGGGCAAAGGCGTCGTACCGGCCGATATATTCTGAGATGCCGTGGACCAGCTGTACCGTGGCCCGAGGCGTCTGGTCCTGAGGGAGCCACCGGAGACCGTGGATCTGGTGGACGCCGTCGCTGGAGGGAAATTGAAATTCCTCCCGTAAGGCCATAGCGGTCACGCTCCTTTTATGTTAAAATAGACCTGTCATGATCTGGCGGGACAGCACCTGTCTGTCCTGCCGCTATCCAAAGTTTAGCCCAAGTGGCGCACGCCGTCAATCGTTGGATGCGCCGCCTGGGGGAAAGGATCTGATCACCTATGCATGTCGTTGAACGTTTTTTACGGTATGTCTCTTATGATACCCAGTCCAGTGAGGAATCCAGCACCGTGCCCACCACGGAGAAACAGAAGGTTTTAGGGGCCGCTCTGGCCCAGGAGCTCTCTGAGCTCGGGCTCCACGGGGCCAAGATGGATGAGTACGGCTACGTCTATGGCTGGCTGCCCGCTACCGTGGGCTGTGAGGGGGTTCCCTGCCTGGGCCTCATCGCCCACATGGACACCTCTCCCTCTGCTCCCGGCGCCGATATTCACCCCAAGGTAGTCCATTATGAGGGCGGAGACATTCCTCTCTCTGACCGTGTTGTCATGCGGGCTTCGGAATTTGCCAGCCTGTCCAAGTATGTGGGGCAGGACCTCATCGTTACCGACGGCACCACCCTGCTGGGCGCCGACGACAAGGCCGGTGTGGCTGAGATCTTCACCGCCGTGGAGTATCTGGCGGCCCATCCCGAGATCCCCCACGGCCGCATCGCTGTGGCCATCACCCCTGACGAGGAGGTGGGCAGCGGCGCCGACCACTTCGATGTGGAGGGCTTCGGCGCTGCCGCGGCCTATACTGTGGACGGTGGTGAGCTGGGTGAGCTGGAGTATGAGAACTTCAACGCTGCCTCCGCCAAGGTGACCGTCCGGGGCTTCAATATCCACCCCGGCTCTGCCAAGGACAAGATGCGCAACGCCTGCCTCATGGCTCTGGAGTTTGTCAATATGCTGCCTCCGGCGGAGACACCCGCCCACACCGAGGGCTATGAGGGCTTCTATCACCTGGGTCATATGGAGGGCGACGAGACGGAGGCGCGGCTGGAATTCATCATCCGTGACCACGATCGGACCCGTTTTGAGGAGCGGAAGGAGCGACTGAACCTCATTGCCGCCTACCTCAATGGAAAGTATGGACCCACCACCGTCCAGGTAGAGCTGAAGGACTCCTACTACAATATGAAGTCGCAGATCGAGCCTCATATGTATCTCATCCACCGTGCCCGTGCCGCCTTTGCCAAGGTGGGCGTGGAGGCCCAGGAGGTGCCCATCCGGGGCGGCACCGACGGTGCCCGCCTGTCCTATATGGGCCTGCCCTGTCCCAACCTGTCCACCGGTGGCGCCAACTTCCACGGCGTCATGGAGTATATCCCCGTCCAGTCCATGGAAAAGATGGTCCAGGTCCTGGTGGAGCTGGTTACCGAACAGAAATAAGAGCGATTCAAGCCGCCCCGCCGGGCAACCGGCGGGGCGGCTTCTATGTGTGGGAAAGCCAGATGTGGGACGGGAAAAGGGGAGCGGCAAGTGCTGAAAAAGATAGATTAACCGTCAGGAAGACCGCGATCAGCTGGAAAAAGTAGAATAATTGGTAGGACAACTTAAGGGTATTGGTCATATCAACGATTTTCAAAGAGGCCCTACCTTTTTTAGTGAAATGTGCTATAATGATGACTGCTGAATCAATTGCGAGACGGTTTATTTGTGCGGCGTACACCTGTAATCCTTGAAAAGATAGCGGATGGTCTACCCTTTTTTTCATTTGGTCCTCTTTTTGCCTGATGACTGTATATTGATGGTTTTGTGCAATTCGCGGCAGAATTCACAGGAAGGAATCCGCTTAGCATGCAAAATGCTGGAAGAACAGCCGGTGTGCGCCGAGGTGAACGGCAATGTATGTATTTTTAACTGGGCCGAGCGGGGTAGGAAAGTCCACCGCGCTGGACCGTACCTTGGCCCTTTTGGGGGTCAGGCCCGGAGGATTCCGCACCGGCTTTGCACCGGACCGGACACGGCTGTGTCTGTGGCCGGCTTGGGAGATGCCGGACTGGTCGGAGGAACATACGGTAGCTCGGATGGTACAGGGGCACCTGACCGGCGACCCGGAGGCCTTTGACCGGCTGGGTCCCCGGATTCTGGCGGAGAGCCGGACTTGGGCAAGGCTTCTGGTGCTGGACGAGCTGGGCTGGCTGGAGCGGGATGCGGAAGCTTTCTGTCAGGCCGTTCGAGACAGCGTGGCGGGAGAGCTCCCGGTACTGGGCGTGATCAAGCCGGAGCGGCAGCGGGCCGGTACCTGGCTGGAGTCGCTGGCGCAGGCGCCTGACGGCACCGTGGTGACAGTGGATACGGTCAACCGGGACAGTCTGCCGGTTCTGCTGGCAGAGCAATTCGGCGCAACTCTGGCCGGTATGGAGAAAAAACAGGAAAGAGCTGGGAACAAGCAATGAAGGAAGAAAGTTTGCAGCAGGGCAAAGCCTATGGGCGTGTAATCACATATATCAAAAGCGAGATCCTGAAAGGGAATCTCAAGCAGGGAGAAAAGCTGCCGCCGGAGCGGGAGCTGGCGGAGAAGCTGGGTGTGGGCCGGAACTCGGTCCGGGAGGCCCTGCGGACCCTGAGCCTGATGGGCTTTATCTCCAGTACGCAGGGGGCGGGGAATTTTGTCTCCTGTGACATTGAAAAGAATCTGGCTGAATCTACCCAGATGATGATGCTCCTGGGGGCCACCGATTACCGGCAGGTCAGTGAGCTGCGTCAGGGTCTGGAGAGCCAGGCGGTGCTGTTGGCCTCGGAGCGGATCACCCCCGCCCAGCTCAGCGAGCTGGAGGACATCGTGTGGCAGCTCCGGGACGAAAACGACCTGGATCGGAGTACCATGCTGGACAAGCGCCTCCACTACCTCATCGGTGAGGCGGCTGGCAATCCCCTCATTATGGTCATCCTCCGTGCCATGAGCGAGACCATCGACAGCTTCATCAGCCATATGCGGGAGAAGATGATGAAGGACGAGGTCTACCGCAAGAAGCTGCAGGACAGTCACCAGGGGATCGTCCTGGCCCTTCAGGACCGCAACGGTACCGAGGCCGTCCGCATGATGCGGGAGCATTTCCAGGTGGTGGACAACGCCATGGTGGATCTGTTTTAAGCAAAAGCAAAGCCCGTGGAAAACGCTGCTGCGTTTTCCACGGGCTTTTTTTATTTCTTTCTGACTTGTACGGCGCTCTGCCAGGCGGCGGTGTTTTCTGAATCCTGGGGCCTGGGTGAGACGCCCAGCTCGCCGGTGAGAAAGTCTCCCAGCCAGGCGGAGAAGATGGCCGCCCCTTCTTGGTTGAGGTGGCCGGGATCATAGTAGTGGAGGGTGGGCGTGATGCCAATGGACTGGCTCTCCTCTGTCCAGTCGAAGAAGGAGATGTCCAGCTCCGATGCGTCTTCGGCAATACGTATCCGGGTGTCGGCGGGGAGCTGACTGTAGGTGGGGTGGAAGACCAGGGCCAGGGTAATGCCCCGCTTTTCGCACAGGTCAGCGATTTTGGAGAGCCAGGTGAGGTTCTCCTCATAGACCTCCTCCGGCTGGGGCTCCCGGGTGAAGGGGCCGTCGGCGATCTGCTCAAAGACACCGCTCACCGGGGTAAAGCCCTTCAGTGTGTCGGTCTCTGAGGGGAGAAGGGCATCCGCAGCCTCGTCCACCGTTAGCTCTTTCCACCGGTTGTGGTAAAAGTAGAGGGGGAAGAGGAGGCCGGTGCGCAGCTCTGGCTCCGAGGCGGTAAAGATAGCACCCAGCTGGTTGAGCCCGGCAGGCATGTAGCCCACGTTGACCTGGGTGTAATTTTGATACTGCTGAAAGGCCAGGGCGGAGCCATCCAATATCACAAGGGAGGGCTTTTGGGTCTTCAAGGCCTCTTTGAGGTACCAGTAGGTCTGGGAGAGGGTCTGCTCCGGTCCGGCCAGCACATACCCGGTGAGTCCGGTCTCGTCGTAGATCTCCACCGGGTCCACGTCACAGTAGGCGTAGGAGCTGCCCAGATAGAGGTAGTCCAGGCTATCCCTGGGTTCGGCCAGATAGGGGCCCCAGACGGCGCCGTAGTCCACACGGACGGGCCGGAAAGCCAGGGAGAGGATACCAATGAGAAGGGCGGCCAGGATCAGAAAGAGCAGGGCGAAGATGGGCTCCCGCCATTTGGAAGTTCGCAAAAGGGACCACTCCGTTTCGTGTGCCATGTCAGAATTTGAAGTAGATGAAGTCCTGGGGGTCATAGCCGGTGCCGTAGACGCCGAAGATCAGCACCGCCAGCAGGAGCGCCAGGGCGAGGACCCAGCGGACGGGCCGGGGGAGGGAGAAGAAGGTTTGGCGGGAGCTCCCTCGCAGGACCGAGAAGAGGTCCACTGCCAGCAGGAGCAGCACCGCCACGGCCACCACCACCAGCTCGGGCAGGTCCAGGCCCCAGGCGGAGAAGGGACGGGTGAGCCAGGGCCCAGTGAGCATGGCCCGGAAGATGGACAGGGAGTGTGTAAAGGAGCCGCCCTTGAAAAAGACCCAGGCCACGGTGCTCAGCAGAAAGGTGATGACCACCTGGAGCACAATGGTGAAGGGGGCATCGTCGGCCAGACCCAGCCTGCGGCGGATACGGTCCCGTGCCTTCTGGGTCATGCCGCCGATGACCTGATAGATGCCATTGAGAAGCCCCCACACCACGAAGGAAAGGGCGGCGCCGTGCCACAGGCCGCTGACGGCAAAGACGATGAGGATGTTGAGATACTTCCGCCGCCTGCCCTTCCGGCTGCCTCCCAGAGGAATGTAGAGGTAGTCCCGGAACCAGGAGGACAGGGAGATGTGCCAGCGACGCCAGAACTCGCCGATGGAGCGGGAGAAGTAGGGGGTGCGGAAATTCTCCATGAGGTGGAAGCCCATGACTTCAGCACAGCCCAGAGCCATATCGGAGTAGGCGGAGAAGTCACAATAGATCTGGATGGAGAAGGCGATGGCGGCGGCCACAACCTGGAGCCGGCCAAAGCTGTCCGGAGCGGCGTATACGGTGGAGACCATCAGGCCCAGCCGGTCGGCGATGACCAGCTTTTTGAAGGCGCCCCACAGGAAACGCAGCAGGCCCCGTCGAAAATTTTCCCAGCAGAAGGGGGCGGGCTTGCGGAACTGAGGCAGCAGACTGCCGGCCCGGCCGATGGGGCCGGAGAGCAGGTAGGGGAAGCAGGAGAGAAAGAGGGCCAGATTCAGATAGGACTTCTCCGCCGGACGGTCCCGGCGGTAGACGTCGATGAGATAGCCGGCGGCCATGAAGAGGTAGAAGGAGAGGCCGGCGGGGAGGATCAGGTCCAGGGCGGGGGAGGAGAAGGCCAACCCGGATGCGGTCAGGACCCGTTCCAGCAGCCCAAGGGAAAAACTCAGATATTTGAGGAGGAACAGCGTCCCGAAGAGGAGCACCAGAAGGACGGCCAGGACGACCTTCCGCCTTCCACCTTTATACCGGTCCAGGACCCGGGCGCCCAGATAGGTGACGACGGTGGCAGCCAGCAGGGAGATCAGATGCTCTGGTCCGCCGCACAGGAGGAACCACCAGCTGGCACACAGCAGCCAGAGCCGACGGGCCGTCCCGGGCAGGAGGAACCAGACCACGGTGACCACGGGGAAGAAAAGGAAGAAGCCGGGGGAGAGAAAGCTCATAAAAAGGGGGCACCTTCTTTCGGCAAAGGGGGTGGAAGCCGGACGGGGAGGACCGGCCAACAGAAAATGATTGTCTCTATTTTACCCGAGAACAGCTCAAATGGCAAGGGTATGCCGCACCGGCGGCGGCAGCACGGCATACCCTGAGTTAGAAACGGTATTGGGAGGTAAGACCATGACAACGGAACCAAAGGTCCGATATTACCTTGGAGCCAATTCCCCCAGCGGCTTTTATTCCCTCTATGACCAGCTTCTGGACCCGGGGAAGGCGGAGGAGCTGCTGATTCTGAAGGGAGGCGCCGGCTGCGGCAAGTCCACCCTTATGGGGCAGGTGGCTGCCCAGGCGGAGGCCCGGGGCATTCCCGTGGAGTACATACGCTGTTCCGGGGACCCGGATTCCCTGGACGCCATCATTCTGCCCGACCGCCACGCCGCCATCGTGGATGGCACGGCGCCCCATGACACAGCGCCATTAGGACACCCTGCGAAAAAAGTCAATATTTGCAAGGGATTGCGGGATCGGCTTTTGAACGGCACCAGCACCGGGCACGGTTACTTGGGACACTTTTATGGGACAGGCATTCAAAAATAGGCGTAGCTGCTCAAAAAAATCAACCCGCTGCCGATCGTAACTAATTGATTTATCAGATTAAGCCTTTGCCATAGGCACATTCCATCGGTGGCGGGATTCGAACTCACACAGTAATGCACGTAACGGATTTTGAGTTATTCAAGCCATTCGGAACCTAATGGCCTGAACCGGAATAAAACGGTCTTTTCCGTCACTTTCCAAAACATCAAAAACCCGAAAAAGCCTTATAAAATCAGCATTTTCGACGCAAAGCACCAAAAGTACAAGCAATTCGTCCCCTCCTCGATTATCGGCAGCCAGATACCCAATTTGAGGCGCTGGAGGGATGTTGGAGGGATGTAAGCAGGATATACCTCCTGCAAACTCGTACAGGGGACATACACACTAATAGGAATTGTAACAGCTTCATCCGTTGTTGACAATACATAAATTGGAGCTGATACAATGAAAACCCGAAAATACTATGAGCAACTTTTTAACAAGTATCCCGATGTGGTGACGCTATCGCAGTTCAGAAATATGCTGGGTGGTATCGGTGACGGGACTGCAAGAAAGCTCATGCGCGAGAATCGCGTTAAGCACTATTACATCCGTTCTACCTATCTAATTCCCAAAGCCTGGGTCATTGACTATGTTCTCAGCGACCACTATGCGGAATACAAAGATCAACTGAAAGCGCAGGTTTAGACTGTGCTTGGCTAATGTAGGCGTTCAGAAATGAGCGCCTATTTTTTTATCCAATTTTGAGGAGGTGACGCAAAACATGAACACGCAAATTATCGCCATCGCCAACCAGAAAGGCGGCGTTGGCAAGACAACCACCTGCGCGAACC
>OGHJ01001072.1_pt1 | contig 32359 bp, 28 predicted proteins | sample 1571351 | NCBI WGS metagenome assembly OGHJ01 (sample SAMEA2582037, study PRJEB24529) | metagenome | biome: Human gut stool | place: China | collected 2011 | reverse complement strand
CCACGAAGTCGGAGCCGGAGATGGAGAAGAAGGGCACGTTGGCCTCGCCGGCCACGGCCTTGGCCAGGAGGGTCTTACCGGTGCCCGGCGGGCCCACCAGCAGGGCGCCCTTGGGGAGCTTGGCGCCGATGTCGGTGTATTTTTGCGGGTTATGGAGGATGTCTATGATCTCCTGCATGGACTCCTTGGCCTCGTCCTGACCGGCCACGTCCATGAAGGTGACGCCGGTGGACTTCTCCACGTAGACCTTGGCGTTGGACTTGCCCAGGCCGCCCAGGCCGCCGCCCATCTTGCTGGACATGCCTCTGAAGAGGAAGGAGAAGAGGACCACCATGATGATGACGGGGAGGACATAGGAGATGAGGAGGGTGATGATGGGGGAGAGCTGCTCAATGTAGGGCGGGCCGTAGATGACGTCGTTTTCCTCCATGATGGAGATGAGGCGGGACATCTCGGAGTCGCTGGTGATGGGGGCGCAGTAGTAGGAGGGGCCCTCCTTGAGCATCTGCTTCCACTCGTTGGAGCCGGGCTCCAGGGTCTGGGCGGAGGAAGCGGTGCCGCCGCCGGCGGCGGGGGCGGTGAGACCGGAGGATGTGCCGCCGGTGAGGCCTTCCAGACCCTCCAGACCGGGAATGGGGGTGACGGCGGCGTCGGCGCTGTCCTTCTGGGTGTCGGTCTGGGTATTTGCGGCGCTCTCGTCGGTGATGGGACGGGGGTAGATGGTGTACTTGTTGGACTCCATGACCACCCAGGCCACCTCATCGTTCTCCACCATCTCCACGAACTGGGAGTACTCGATCTGAGTCGAGCGGGAGGTGGACATGGAGGAGGTGAAGTAGTTGATCATGAGGGTGATGATGAGGGCCCAGAGAATGATGGAGATGATCCCCATCATATTCTTGTTTCCGCCGGAACCTCCGGAGCCCTTTCTGTTGTTGTGATCCAAGGCGTGTCCTCCTTTTTTGGAATCGTTCGCCTGCTATTCGCCAGATAACAAGTTACCCTAAATATAGCACAGTATACATTAAAACACAAGAAACGGGGCGGTAAACTTTCTGTGAATGGGTACGGGAACAGAGGTTGGCGCGTCTGGCCGCCGCGCCCCACGAAAGAGGGGAGAAAAGGGTCCTTTTTTGGTTGTAACGGGGCGGGAAATATGATATGCTCGCCTTGAAAGGGAGAAAAATGAAACCGGAACAGAAGGAAAGGAGCGTGGGTATCATGCGCTGTCCCTGCTGCGGGCAGGAGATGGAGGAGGGCTGCCTGGGCACACGGGAGGGCTACGGCCTTTTCTTCGTGGCGCGGCCGGAGGAGCTGCCCTCTGTCTTTGACACCAGAAAGCAGATCGAGGCCGCCGGGACGGTCATTCTGGACGGACCCCGGCACACCCGGCGTCGGGACTCCCACTGTCCCGCCCATCTGTGCCGGAGCTGCGGAAAAATCCTCATCGACTGCGGAACGTAAACGAAAGAGCGTTTCATCCGCCGAAAGGAAGGTGCTCCCATGAAAAACGCCGCCCTCTCCAGGGCGCTCAAGTGGCTGTTCATCGCCCAGCTGCTGTCCATTGTCGCGCTGCTCCCCCTGGTCTACAATCTCAGATCCCTGCTGGGGGCCGCCGCCGGCCTGCTGACCCTGGCCGCCCTGGTCAGAGCCGCCAGGGAGGAATCCGGCTACCGGACCGCCCTGGTGCTCTGTGTGGCGAATCTGGTCCTGGGCGCCCTCTCCTCTGTCCTTCTCCGCTGGTTTATCTATTTCCTGATCCGTATGCTCGGCACCTGGGCCGTCCAGATCGTCGGTGCGCTCAGCGCCCTCCTCTCCATCGCCGGCATGGTCCTGGGTCTGCTGATCCTCCGGCAGGTCTGTCTTACCACCGCCGGACTGGTGGACGACCCTGCTGTGGCTGCCCGGGGCATTCGGGCGTGGAGGATCAATCTGATCTGTACCGTGGCCGTCCTACTGCTGACGGCGGCGGTTAGTGCCCTTTTGAAAATCGGCCTGGATATGGAAAAGCTGTTGGGACTGTCCACGGCTGTCACTCTGCTGTCCGCTGTGGCCCAGTTGGCAGCCCGGGTGCTCTACCTGCACTTCCTCTGGCAGAGCGCCCGGTGTCTGTCTGCTCGGGACTGAATCGGACAGAGGCGCGAAAGGAGCGGATCTCTTTGAAGGGCAGAAAGGTGTGGTGCCTGGCGGCCCTGGCGGCGGCGGTGCTGTGCGCGCTGGCCTGGGTCCTGCGGCCGGTCCCCCTCACCAGCCTGCTGGGGGCGGAGCCGGAGCGCATTGGCCTCACCGTGGACTGGGGGGACGAGAACGGTCTCCAGAGCTACCCCCTGGACCAGGAGACCCAGGATGAGCTGTACCGGCTGCTGTCCGACGTCCGGCCGTCCTGGCGGGGGCGGTACGCCTACATCGAGTATGTGGAGGGCGCCCCCATCATCACCGTGACCTTCCGGGGGGAGGAGCGGTGGGACTTCAACCTGCCGGGAGACGGGTACCTCTATCTGGATGGGACCCGGTACGCGGTGACCGGCGGCGACGGCGGGGAACTCTACGCCCGACTGCTGGAGGCGGCGGGCTGAGGGGGGCCTGCGGCCTGGCTTGGCGCGCCCGCAGGCCTTCCCCTGGGGTCTGACTGCCGGCAGAAAAACGGCATATTGGACGTAAATGGTACAAGCCGAGCCGTATGCGGAGGAGGGAAAGACATGAGCCGGTCAACCCCAAAAGGACATGTGATCCATATTTTACACATCGTTTTTGACCTTGTCATCACGGCTTTCTTTTTGATCGCCTTATATCAGTGGATGGGCAGAGCCTCCCCAGACGGCTATCGGCAGACGGCGGAGGTCTTGTTGGATACATATGAATGGGAAAGCATAAAGGATGAAGACATCTTTGATCTCACGACGGATGCAGAGGGGAGCAGAGGGGTATGGAATTCGGTTTATGTTTCGTGTGTGGTAAAAAATCAACGCTATAATTTATATGGAGCGACCTTTGATGTGTCTGAACTTTATCCAAACCCGGAAGATTTCTCTGATCCCAGAGTCAATGAGCCGTATTTGGATATGGTCGTCAATCTCTATGTATTTCAAATCAGGAATCCATACAATGAAATTCCCCTGAAGGAAGAATTTGCATTTTACGATGGTGTGTTGGGTATTGCGAGGGTAACGCTCTCTGAAAACGCAGACATGGGTGGTTTGGAATATGCAGAGGGTATGCCTCCCACGTCATGGCCGTTGGATGTTTCAAAAGAGGAGTTCCGCAGCGATATCCTGTTGTGGGAGGAATGGCTTCCAAAGGGGTAAGCGTCCACACCACTCCTATGGGCTTCGCAAACGGTGAAGCGCAGCGCCAACACGGCGGGCGGTCCCATCCGGGGCCGCCCGCTTTTCCTGTCCAAAAGGGCGTACAAATTCTTCTTTTTCTCCCGGGTGAAGTATGGTATACTGAAAGCTGATTGAACAGAAAGGCGGGACAAGCCCCATGAAAGAGAAACGGACCCCCCGGCCCGAGCCCATGGCCGAGGCCGACGGCATCATTGAGGGCCGCAACGCGGTCATCGAGGCTTTGCGGGCGGGGACGCCCATCGATAAAATTTTCATCGCCAAGGGGGAGACCGACGCCGCCCTGGGCCACATCGCCTCCACGGCCCGGGGCAAGGGCATCGTGGTGGTGGAGGCCGACCGGCGGAAGCTGGACGCCATGAGCCGCACCCACGCCCACCAGGGCGTCATCGCCCAGGCCGCCGTCCGGGAGTACGCCACCGTGGATGACATCCTCAATGCCGCCAGGGAGAAGGGGGAGCCCCCCCTCATCGTGGTGTGCGACGAGCTCTCCGACCCCCACAACCTGGGTGCCGTCATCCGCACCGCCGAGTGCGCCGGCGCCCACGGGGTCATCATCCCCAAGCGCCGCTCCGCCGGACTCACCGCCATCGTGGCCAAGACCTCGGCGGGCGCCGTCTCCCACGTGCCGGTGGCCCGGGTGCCCAACCTCACCGCCCTCCTCAAGGAGCTCAAGGAGGCGGGGGTCTGGATCTTCGGCACCGCCGCCGACGGCGACACCACCCTCTACGACGCCGACCTCAAAGGCCCCACCGCCATCGTCATTGGCTCCGAGGGCAACGGCATGGGCCGGCTGGTGTCCGAGCAGTGCGATTTCAAGGTCAGCATCCCCATGAAGGGCAAGCTCAACTCCCTCAACGCCTCCGCGGCGGCGGCCATCCTGCTCTATGAGGCCGTCCGCCAGCGGCTGGGATAACTTCAGACAAAGGAAGGCCGGTATGGCAAAGGACGACGAAAAACAGGATAGCGGCTTCACTCTGGAGGAGATCCTGGCCGAGTACGGCGTGGACGTGAGCCGGTGGGAGGAGGACGGGAAGGCCAAGGAGCCTCCGGCCCGGACGCCCCCGGTGGACGCCGGTCCCGACCTGCCCTGGCCGGAGGCCAAGCACACCCCGCCCCCTCAGAACGTGGTGCTCTTTCCGGGTATGACGGCCCCGCCCGACGACGAGGACGAGGATGAGGAGGAACCGGACGACGGCGATGAGGACACCGGCGACGAGGACGAGGAGCCGGAGGAGCCGGCGCCGCCGCCCAAGGAGAAGCCCAAAAAGGCGCCGGTGACCGACAAGGTGCTGGAGTTCCCCGAGGACGACACGCCGCCTCTCCAGGCGGGGCTGCGCCACCTGAAGGAAAAGGCGGACGCCTTTTCCGAGCAGATGTTCGCCGAGGAGGGCACCGAGGTCTCGGAGGAGACCATCCGGTTCCAAAAGCTCATCCCCGGCGTGGACGAGGAGGAGACGGAGGAGGAGGATGAGCCGCCCCGCCGGGAGCGCAAGCCCCGAAAACCGCCGGAGCCGCCCCCCGATCTGCCCCCTTCCGACCTGGCCAGCCGGTACGGCCGGGGTCTGGGTCTGCTGCGGCTGCGCGCGGTGCTGGTGGCCCTGCTGTGCCTGCCCCTTTTGTACCTGGCCTTTGCCGGGTTCTTCGGCCTGCCCCTGCCCGGGGCCCTGATCGATTCCTTCCAGCTGCGGGTGTGGTGCTCTGCCGGACTGCTGTGTGTGGCCATGCTCCTGGGCCTGGACGTGCTGCTGGGCGGTCTCATCGACCTCTTCCGGCTCCGCCCCGGCGGCGCCACCGCCAGCTGCTTCGCCTGCGCCTTCACCCTGTGGGACGCCTTCACCCAGCTCACCGCCATGCCGGAGCGGACCACGCTGCCCTACTGTGCCGCCTGCTGTGCCGGGCTCTTCTGCGCCATGTGGGGCACCTATTCCAAGCGCCAGGGCCTGCGGCTCTCCTGCCGCACCGCCGCTGCCGCCTCGGAGCCCTACCTGGTGACCCTGGACCACAAGAGCTGGAACGGCAAAGACGCCTACGCCAAGTGGTCGGGGCCCGCCTACGGCTTCGGCAGCCAGATCCAGGAGAGCGACGGGACCGAGCGGGTGCTGCGCATTTCGGTGCCCCTGCTGCTGCTGGGGAGCCTGCTGTGCGCCCTGGTGGCCTCGGTGGGCCACGGCGCGCCGGAGCGCCTGCCCTGGTGCCTCTCCGCCTGCGCCACCGCCTCTTCGGGCTTCTCCGCCCTGCTGTGCTTCTCACGGCCCTACCGGGCCCTGGCCCGGCGGCTGGCCTCCAGCGGCGCCGCCCTCCCCGGCTGGTCCGGCGTGGAGCGGGTGGGGAAGGCCATCCTCCTCACCGACACCGACCTCTTTCCCCCCGGCGAGGTGGCCCTCAACGGCATCAAGATCTTTGGGGACTACTCCGTGGAGAAGGTGGTGGCTGTCTGCGCCACCCTCATCAAGGAGAGCGGCTCGGGGCTGGACAAGGTCTTTCACGACCTCCTCCGCACCCAGGGCGCGGTCTACCGCCGGTGCTCCGGCTTCACCCGCCACGAGGGCGGCGGCCTCTCCGCCGACATCCGGGGGGAGCACATCCTGGTTGGCTCCGCCTCCTTCATGACCCTCATGGAGGTGCCCCTGCCCCAGGGCCTCAACGTCCGCAGCGCCGTGTTCTGCGCCATCGACGGGGAGCTGGCCGGCATCTTCGCCCTCAACTACATGATGCATCCCACCATCCCGCCCTCCATCTCCGCCCTGGTGGCCAACCGGGTCTCCCCGGTGCTGTGCACCCGGGACTTCAACCTCATCCCCGCCATGCTGCGGCAGAAGTTCAAGCTCCCCGTGGAGAAGATGGATTTCCCCGCCGTGGAGCGGCGCACCGAGCTCTCCGACCCCGCCGCCCTCCACAGTGCCCGGCTCACCGCCGTCCTCTGCCGGGAGGGCCTGGCCCCCTTCTCCGAGGCGGTGGTGGGCGCCAAGCGGCTGCGGCTGGCCGTCCTCATGACCACCGCCCTCACCGTGCTGGGCTCGGTGATCGGCCTGCTGCTGGCCTTCTACCTCACCTTCATCGGCGCCTGGTCCTCCCTCACCGGCGCCCAGATGGCCCTTTTCCTGCTGGCCTGGACCGTCCCCACCCTCCTCATCTCCGGCTGGGTGGAGCGATACTGAAGCAAAAAAAAGACCTTCCGCCAAAAGCGGAAGGTCTTTTTGCGTCCTGAAACGGTTTTTTCACGCGGCGGCGCTGTTGTCGGCGGCGGGGAAGAGGTCCTCATAGGCCTGGTCCTCGGCCAGCCCCAGGTGGTTCCGGACCTGGTCCCGGAAGGTCACCAGCTCCGGGTAGTTGTAGAAGAAGTCGATCTTCTGCCGCCACACGTCGTCGTCAGCCTGCCCGCTCTCCGGCCAGAGCACAAAGTAGGCAAAGGCCTCGCAGATGTCCTCCGAGGGGTTGGTGGAGGCGTAGGCGGTGACGAAGTCGTCATAGTGCCGCAGGAAGAAATTGTAGGTATCCCCGCAGGCGAGACAGTCGTCCAGGTAGTCCGTCCAGTAGGTCTGGTAGAAGTCGTCGATGTAGGAGCCGGCGTGGGCCACCATGCCGTACTCGTTGTAGGTGTCCACGGTCTGGCTGGTGGTGTAGGTCACCTGGCCGCTGTTGAGGGTCAGGTAGTGGCAGTACTCGTGGAGGATGGTCTCCACAAAGTAGCGCCGGTCTCCCGCGTCGGCGGGGTCCACCGCGATCTCCCAGGTGTCCCCGGGGTCGTCCATGGCCTGGACCCAGGCCACTGTCTCCTCGGGGCCGTCGGTGAAGAAGGTGAGCCGCTTGAAGTCGGCAAAGGCCCCCTCAGGGAGCAGGTCGGTCATGTCCTGCCACAGGAGCATCAGCTCCTCCTCCGTCCAGCCCGTGAGCTGTCCCGCCGTGGACGGGTCGGCGATGAGGGTGCCGTCGGCGCCGATGGAGTAGGCGATAAGGGTGGTCTCCTCCGGGTTGGTGTAGCCGAAGCCGGCCTCGTCCCCACCCAGGTATTTTATGGTGTACTGGTCGTAGAGGGCGGAGAGCTCCGTGAGCAGCGTCTCCTCCCGGGGCCGCCAGGCCCACTGCCCGGCGGCGAGCCGGGCCTCCCGTATGGGGCGGATCTGGAGCCACAGGTCCAGGGCGGCCTGCCGCTCTTCCTCGGTGATGTACCCGGTGAGCAGGCCCAGCTGGGCGTCCAGCTCGGCCTGGATCTCCGGGGTGATCTCCGCCGCCGGGGCGGAGGGGGAGGGGGTGGGCTCAGGGGTGCCGCCGCAGCCGGCGAGCATGCTTAGGAGCGCCAGAGCCGCGCCCAGTCGGATCAGGGTCTTATTCCGCACTGTCCTCCTCTTTCTTGGTGCAGATGATGTTCAGCTCCTCCAGCTGCTTGGGCTCCACGAAGGAGGGAGCGCCCATCATCAGGTCCTGGGCATTCTTGTTCATGGGGAAGGGGATGATCTCGCGGATGGAGTCCTCGCCGGCCAGCAGCATGACCATGCGGTCCACGCCGGGGGCGATGCCGGCATGCGGGGGGGCTCCGTAGGTGAAGGCGTTGTACATGGCGGGGAACTTGGCCTTTACGTCCTCCTCGCCCAGCCGGACCATCTCAAAGGCCTTAATCATGATCTCCGGGTCATGATTCCGGACCGCTCCAGAGCTGAGCTCCACGCCGTTGCACACCAGGTCATACTGGTCGGCGGTGATGCTGAGGGGATCGATCTCGCCCCGCTCCGCCTTCAGCAGGACCTCCAGCCCGCCGGAGGGCATGGAGAAGGGGTTGTGGCAGAACTCCAGCTCGCCGGATTCCTCGCCGATCTCGTACATGGGGAAGTCCACAATCCAGCAGAAGGCGTACTGCTCCTTGTCCATGTGACCGGGGACGGCGGCGCCCAGAGTCTTTACCAGCGTGCCGGCGGTCTTTTGGGCAGCGCCCAGCTTGCCGGCGGACAGGGCCACGAAGTCGTTGGGCTTCAGACCCAGGGCAGAGACCACAGACTCCTTGATGGGCTGGACAAACTTGGCGATGCCGCCCACAATCTCACCGTTCTCGTCCAGGCGGAACCAGTAGGGCTTGCCGCCGGAGACCACCTCCACATCCGCCAGGGTCTTGTCGATGAACTTCCGGGTCTCGTGGAAATCGCTGACCACCACGGCCTTCACCACGTTGCCCTCGAAGGGGCCGAAGCCGCAGGCGCCCAGCAGGCCGGTGACGTCCTGCACCGTCAGGTCGATGCGCAGGTCCGGCTTGTCGGAGCCATACTTCTCCATGGCCTCGGTGTAAGGGATACGCATGAAGGGCGCGGAGCTGGCCCGGTCGTATTTGCCGTACTTGGCAAAGATGGGGGGCAGCACGTCCTCCAGTACGGCAAATACGTCATCCTGAGAGGCAAAGGCCATCTCCATGTCCAGCTGGTAAAACTCACCGGGGGAGCGGTCCGCCCGGGCGTCCTCGTCCCGAAAGCAGGGGGCGATCTGGAAGTACCGGTCAAAGCCGGAGGTCATCAGCAGCTGCTTGAACTGCTGGGGTGCCTGAGGCAGGGCATAGAACTTTCCGGGGTGGTTCCGGGCGGGCACCAGATAGTCCCGGGCACCCTCCGGGGAGGAGGCGGTCAGGATGGGGGTGGTGATCTCCAGGAAGCCATGCTCTGTCATGGCCTGCCGCAGGGCGGCCACTACCTGGCACCGGAGGATGATGTTGTTCTTCACCGCCGGGTTCCGCAGGTCCAGATAGCGGTACTTCAGGCGGGTGGCCTCGTCGGCCTCCCGGCTGCGGTTGATGGGGAAAGGCAGCTCGTTGTGCTGGCAGCGGCCCAGCACCTCAATTTTGCCGGGCACCACCTCGATCTCGCCGGTGGGCAGCTTGGCGTTCTTGCTGTCCCGCTCCCGGACGGTGCCCTCCACGGAGATGGTGGACTCCTTGTTGATGGACTTCAGCAGGGCCACCATGTCGGCGGTCTCCGCCACCACCTGAGTGGTGCCATAGAAGTCCCGGACCACGGCGAAGGCCAGCTCACTGCCTACCTCCCGGAGGTTTTCCAGCCAGCCGCAGATCTTTATGGCCTTGCCGGCGTCGGAGAGCCGCAGCTCTCCGCAGGTATGGGTGCGATTCTGTGTCATGATTGTGGATTCCTTTCTGTGTGGAAATGTGATTACAAATAGAAATTTATATAAAAAATATTACGAATTGAGATCATATTTCGCTGCCAGAGCCCAGAGCTGTTCCCCAAGGCCCCTGCCAACGGCCTCTCCGTCCGGGACGGTGCAGCCGTAGAAGTCCGCCTGTCCCGGAGCAGCATAGGACCACTCCCGGACGGTAAAGTTCAGCACAGCAAAATCGCCATCTGTACCGGCGAGGGAGAGGGAGAACATCCAGTCTCCCGACTCATAAGAGACGGACCCATGGCTGGCATTCACCGCCTGAGCAAGGGGCTTGATTAGAGGGTCTGTCAGAGAACGGCAGAAGGAGAGGTCTTGGAGCTGTTCCAGCAGGGCCGCCCCCTCTGGGGAAGTGAGGGGCACCGACACCGTGGCGGTCTCTGGCTCCTGGGCCCAGTCCCCCAGGGAGCGGATCAGGACGTTGATCTCTTGGAGTTCCTGGTCCTTCAGCAGGTCCGGCAATGTTACCGGGCGGCTGTACCGGATCGCGGCGACCAGCAGCAGGACCAACAAAGGCACCCAGACACGCTTCCGGTTCTTCATAGAAACACCTCTAGTAAATACTGCTTGTATTTTTTATAGAAAATATTTCTGCTTGGACTGCTTGAGATGCGATTTGGTTGTCTCCACAGGTGAAATTCGGCGTTAAAGTATCTCTGTGGGGCAGGGAATTACTCCTGGATGACGGTGCCCTTTTCCCGTTCCGCGAGACCCGCCTTAATGCGGTAGACGGTGGCGGCGGGTTCCAGCTTTGTCTGCTCGCCGGTGGCCATGTCCTTGCAGGCCACCACGCCGGAGCTGATCTCGTCCTCCCCCAGAAAGATCACATAGGGGATGCCCAGCTTGTCGGCATAGGCGATTTTCTGCTTGAATTTCTTTTCCTCGCAGTGGAGCTGGGCGCGGATGCCGTTTTCCCGCAGCAGGGTGGCCAGGGAGATGGCAGCGGACAGGTCCTCCGTCATGGGCAGGATCAGCACATCCGCCGGAGCGGTGGGCAGGTCCGGATTCAGCATACCCTGTTCTCCCAGCACATAGAACAGCCGGGTCAGGCCGATAGAGATGCCCGCGCCGGGAAGCTGGCGGTCCGTGTAATACTCCGCCAGATTGTCGTACCGGCCGCCGGAACAGACGGAGCCGATCTCGGGGTGATCCAGCAGGGTGGTCTCGTAGACGGTGCCGGTGTAGTAGTCCAGGCCCCGGGCGATGGTCAGGTCCACGGCGAAATTCTCCGCCGGGACGCCGAAGTCCGCCAGATACCGGACCACCGTGTTCAGCTCCTCAAGACCCTGGTCGAAGATTTCGTTCCGGCCCCGGTAGCCCTCCAAAGCGGAGAGAACGGCGTCGTTTCCGCCGGAGATGGCGATAAACTTCAGGATCTCGTCGGCGTCGGACGGAGCCACGGTGAGGTCGCCGGTGAGGATGGCCTTCACCTTTTCCGGCCCGATTTTGTCCAGCTTGTCTACGGTGCGCATGATGTCGCCGGATTTCTCCGTCAGGCCCAGCATGGCGTAGAAGCCGTTGAGGATCTTCCGGTTGTTCACCCGGATCTGGAACCGCTTCAGTCCCAGGGTGGAGAAGGTCTTGTAGATGATGGCGGGGATCTCTGCCTCATTGATGATGGAGAGCCTGCCATCTCCGATGATGTCGATGTCCGCCTGATAGAACTCCCGGAAGCGGCCCCGTTGGGCCCGCTCACCCCGGTACACCTTGCCGATCTGATACCGGCGGAAAGGGAAGGTCAGGTCGTTGTAGTGGAGGGCCACATACTTTGCGAGGGGGACCGTCAGGTCGAACCGGAGTGCCAGATCCGCGTCGCCCTTCTGGAGGCGGTAGATCTGCTTCTCCGTCTCGCCGCCGCCCTTGGCCAGCAGTACCTCGCTGGACTCGATCACCGGGGTGTCCAGGGGGGTAAAGCCATAGAGGGAATAGGTACGGCGGAGGATCTCCATGATCCGCTCCATCTGCTGCTGTGGTCCGGGCAGCAGTTCCATAAAGCCGGACAGTGTCCGTGGGGTCATTTTAGCCATCGTCAAAACTCCTTTTTCGTGGGATGCGGGTCGCTGCCCGGGATGCACCGCGGGCGCAAAATGATAAAACGCTCCCGTCCCGCGGCTTTGGGACGAGAGCGATTCCGCTTCGTGGTGCCACCCAAATTCAAGGCCTATAGAGCCTCCTTTTTGCCTCCTGTGCTACGGGGAGGGTGCCGTGGGCGTCTCCGCCCCCGCTCCGCCGCTGTCCTTCGTCCAGGCCGGCCGGGCCGCTCTCAGCGGTGCGCCCCTCTCTGTGGGGCCGGCGATTGGAGTACTGCTGCGGCATCCGCGCGGTGCAAATGAATCAACAGGGTGATTGTATGCGCTTTGGGGAAAAATGTCAAGCGATGGGACGGTTGGAGGGATTGACGATGCAGCGCCAGTCCAAATCGCCCCGGGCCAGACCCAGTACCAGCGCCTCCGCCGTGGCCAGATTGCTGGCAAAGGGGATGTTGTTCTGGTCGCACAGCCGGGAGATATAGGAAACATCTCCCACCATAGCCTCGTTGTTGGGGTCGTTGAAGAAGAGTACCAGGTCGAATTCGTTGTATGCGATCCGGGCGCCGATCTGCTGGCTGCCGCCGTGGGCGTAGGACAGGAAGCAGTGGACATTCAGGCCCGTGGCGTCGGCCACCATGTGGCCAGTGGTGTTGGTGGCGTAAATGTTGTGGTGGGACAGGATGCCGGCGTAGGCGGTGCAGAACTGCACCATCAGCTCCTTCTTGTTGTCGTGGGACATGAGGGCGATGTTCATGAAAGACTCCTTTCTCTATCTGATCCGCAGCAGGGGGACCCGTTCCCCCTGGAGGCGTTTCGCAATGTTGCGGTAGGCAGTCGCGGCGCTCTGGCCGTCCGCCAGCAGGATGGGCACACCCCGGTTCATACACAGCGGCAGGGCGTCATCCTCGGGGACCACTCCCAGCAGCGGCAGGCCGGCCTTGTCGATGGCATCGTCAATGGTGGCGTGGAGCTGGCGCAGCAGCTTTTTGCGCACCCGATTCACCACCAGGTGCAGGGCGCCTGATGGGAAGCGATCCAGCTCCATGACGGTGTGCTGGGCGTCCCGCAGGGAGGAGGCGTCCGCAGTGGTCACCACCACGCAGCGGTCCGCGGCGCAGGTGGCCAGCTGAAAGCCCCGCCCCAGGCCCGCAGGTGCGTCCAGCAGACAGAAGTCAAACCGCCTGCGTACCTCCCGCAGCAGATCTGCCATCTGGATCTCCGTCACCGGGCGACCATGGGGACGCGCCGGCGCGGTCAGCAGGAAAAGGCCGGGGATCTTGGGGTGTTCCACAGCGGCCAGTTCCAGGGAACAGCGGTTCTGCGCCACGTCTGAGAAGTCCATCAGCGTCCGGTCCGACAGGCCCAGGGCCAGATCCAGATTCCGCAGACCGATGTCGCAGTCCAGGCACAGCACCCGCCGGCCGGATAGGGCGAGAGCCGCGCCTACACCCGCCGTAAAGGAGGTCTTTCCGGTGCCGCCCTTTCCGGATGCGACGGCAATGCACTGTCCTGGAGACGTCATCAGGCGGCACTTCCTTTCAACTGCTCACAAATGTATTATAAGGGATTCTTCTTGATTTTTGCAAACATTCTCGGATATTTTTCCGGAGTTTTTTTCACTTTTTCCACCACGATCAGCCGGTGGCGCACATCTGTACCGGGGATGGCATAGTCCCGGACCGCCTCCACGGCGCCGCCCAGGATCGCAATGGCGTGCTGTGAGGCGGCCAGCTCCGCGTCTGACTCCACGGATTTCATGGCCAGGAACTTCCCGCCGGGCTTTACCAGCGGCAGGCACAGCTCACACAGCACCGGCAGGGCCGCCACTGCCCGGGAGACCGCTAAATCAAAGGTTTCCCGGTGCTCCGCGGCAAATTCCTCCGCCCGGGCGTGGACGCAGGCCACATCGGGGAGGTCCAGCTCCCGGCACACCGTCTCCAGGAACTGGATGCGCTTGTTCAGGGAGTCCAGCAGCGTCAGGCGGATGGAGGGCTCCAGCACCCGCAGGGGCAGACCGGGAAAACCGGCACCGGTGCCGACGTCCACCACGGACTTTCCGGAAAAGGACTCCAGGGTCAGCAGGGCGGCGCTGTCCAAAAAGTGGAGAGTGGCCACATCCTCCGGGTCCGTAATGGCGGTGAGGTTCATCACCTTGTTGGTCTCGATCAGCAGATCCCCATACCGGACCAGAGCAGGGATTCCCTCCACAGGGAGGTTCAGGGCGGCAAGACCCGATTGCAGGCGCTGTTCCATCATGTCCTCTCCTTCAGCAGGTCTCGGATCTCCGCCAGCAGCACTTCCTCCTGCGAGGGCTGGGGCGGGGGAGGAGGAGCGGCCTCCTTCTTTCGGTGGAAGCGGTTGATAGCTTTGATGAGGCAGAAGACCGCAAAGGCGATGATGAGGAAGTCCAGAATAGTGGAGAGAAAAGAGCCGTAATTGATGGCAACAGCGGCGCGCACTTCGCTGCCGCCGGCGTCATACACCGCCTCCCGCAGGACCCATTGCCATTGGGAGAAGTCCGCGCCGCCGGTGAGCAGGGAGAGCAGGGGCATCAGGATATCGTTGACCAGGGAGGTGGAAATTTTGCCGAAGGCGCCGCCGATGATGACGCCCACCGCCATATCCAGCACATTTCCTCTGGCAATGAATTGGCGAAACTCCGCCAGGAAGCCGGTGGTCTTTTTGGTAAGTTCAGTCATGGGACTCTCCTGTGTGAAATGAATGGGCGCCTGTGTACGTATGCTGTAACCATTGGAGCCCAAGGCTTTCAGAGATTTGACCCGAATGGAGCCGCTGGAGGGGCACCGAATGATCCGGAGCAGGGCTGCGCGCCGCTCCAACGGCTGGAAACGGGTTCAACGATTTGTATAAATAAAACAAAAAATTACAAATTGGATTTTTCCGCGGGGACCAGCAATTCCTTGCCGCCCATATAGGGCCGCAGGACCTGGGGGATGCGGACAGTGCCGTCGGCCTGGAGGTTGTTCTCCAGGAAGGCGATCAGCATCCGGGGCGGGGCCACGCAGGTGTTATTCAGGGTGTGGCACAGCTGCATTTTGCCATTTTCATCCTTATAGCGGATGCGCAGACGGCGGGCCTGGGCGTCCCCCAGATTGGAGCAGGAGCACACCTCAAAGAACTTCTGCTGGCGGGGAGACCAAGCCTCGATATCGCAGGACTTGACCTTTAGATCTGCCAGGTCGCCGGAGCAGCACTCCAGCTGCCGCACCGGAATATCCAGAGAGCGGAACAGCTCCACGGACATCCGCCACAGCTTCTCATACCAGTCCTTGGACTCCTCGGGCTTACAGACTACGATCATCTCCTGCTTTTCAAACTGGTGGATGCGGTAGATGCCACGCTCCTCGATGCCGTGGGCACCTTTCTCCTTGCGGAAACAGGGGGAGTAGGAGGTAAGGGTCTGGGGCAGGCTCTCAGCCGGCAGGATCTGGTCAATGAACCGGCCGATCATGGAGTGCTCGCTGGTGCCGATCAGGTACAGGTCCTCCCCTTCGATCTTGTACATCATGCCGTCCATGTCTGTCTGGCTCATAACGCCCTCCACCACGTTGCCGTGGATCATGAAGGGGGGGATGCAGTAGGTGAAGCCCTTGTCGATCATGAAGTCCCGGCCGTAGGCCAGCACCGCCTCATGGAGCCGGGCAATGTCGCCCAGCAGGTAGTAAAAGCCGCTGCCGGAGACCCGCCCGGCGGCATCCAGGTCGATGCCGTTGAAGGACTCCATGATATCCACGTGGTAGGGAATGGGGAAGTCGGGGACTTCACATGCTCCGAACCGCTGGACCTCTACATTTTCGCTGTCATCCTTGCCGATGGGCACGGAGGAATCGATCATCTGGGGGATCAGCAGCATATTGTGATGGAGCTTTTCCTCCAGCTCCGTCTCCTGTTTCTCCAGCTCTGCCAAGCGGTCCGCCTGTTCCTTCACCTGCTGCTTGACAGCCTCGGCCTCCGCCAGCTTGGCGGGGTCCTTTTTGGCCTGGCCCATCAGCATGCCGATCTGCTTGCTGAGTGTGTTTCGGTTGGAGCGGAGCTGATCCGCCTCCGCAATGGCGGCCCGGCGCTTGGAGTCCAGGTCCAGGACTTCGTCTACCAGGGGAAGCTTGGCATCCTGAAACTTCTTTTTGATATTTTCACGGACGGCATCCGGATTCTCCCGGATAAATTTGATATCCAGCATGATGATTCTCTCCTCAATTTATTGATGTTGCATGTTTCACGTGAAACAATGGCCAGCCGTTGACTGCTCAACGGGCCTCTGCTGCTTCCTTCAGCTGCGCATACCGCTGGGAGGGAGGGGTGACACCCTCCTCAGCAGTCTCAGGCAGTGCGTCCCGGTATTCAGACGCCTCGAAGGCGTCGATGCTGGCTTGACAGCCCGCCAGATCTCCCGCAGAATACTGCTGCTGAATGGTGTACAGAGCCAGCAGTGCCTGGTTCTCCCGCTGGGCCTCCGCCAAGGCGGCGTCAGTTTCCTCTGCGGAGGACTCCAGCGCGTCGATGGTGGTCTGGGCTTCATCCAGCTGGTTTTGCAGGTCCAGCAGGGCGTCCTGCGTGGCCTGTACCTCCTGCATGGCAGTGACGGAGTCCTGAAGCTCCCCAATCACCTCGGAGTTGCTCCGCTGGTGCATTAGAAAGGACAGCGCCATCAGCAGAAAGGCCACGATGAACAGGATCATGATATAGATGACAACGGGCTTTTTCCCGGTGGAGGGCGTTTCCTCCGGAGCAGAGGAGGGTGTCTCCGCTTCGTCTCCGCTGCGTTTTTCAAATTTCATGGCAGATCATCCTTTCCCAATCAGGGGGTTTTCGTTTGCTTTGCCCGGAGCATCGCCAGGGCCTCCAGCAGGTCGTTGAGGTCGTCAATGCCGTAGTATTCCAGCTCAATCCGGCCCTTTTTGCGGCCGGTGACGATCCGCACCCCCCGGCCCAGCTTGGAGCTCAACTCCTTCTGCGCCTCCGCGGCATAGTCGATTCCCTTCGGCGCGGGGGCTTTTTCCGGCTTTTCCAGACTCAGCCGCTTGGCCAGGGCCTCCGTCTGGCGGACAGAGAGGCCGCCGGAGATCACGGCGCCAGCGGCGTTTTCCTGCAGGGCGGGGGAGAGGGGCAGCAGCGCCCGAGCGTGACCGGCGGAGAGCTTTCCCTCCTCCACCAGCTTGGCCACCGGCGGCGTCAGGGACAGCAGCCGCAGCGCGTTGGCCACGGCGCTGCGGGATTTGCCCACTCGGGACGCGGCCTCCTCCTGGGTCATGTGATACGTTTCCATCAGGGACTGGAAGCCAGCGGCTTCCTCTATGGGGTTCAGATCCTCCCGCTGGAGGTTTTCGATCATGGCCAGCTCGGCGGCCTTGCGGTCATCGGCCTCCATGACAATGACGGGCACTTCCTGAAGGCCCGCCAGCCGCGCAGCCCGCCAGCGCCGTTCTCCGGCGATGATCTGATAGTAGCCGGAGGCCAGCTTCCGGACGGTAAGAGGCTGGATGATACCGTGCTCTCGGATGGAGTCGGCCAGTTCTGCCAGGGATGCCTCGTCAAAGTGCTTGCGGGGCTGGGAGGAACAGCTTTCCACCTGGGAAATGGGCAGGTACAGGCTGCCGGTGCTCTCCGCCTTCAATACGTCGTCGCCCAGCAGGGCGCCGAGACCCCGGCCGAGGCCGGAGGGTTTCTTGGATGCCATGGGAACGCTCCTTTCCAGAGAATCAGGCGCTTTGCTTTTTCAGAAACTCCGCCGCAAAGGCGGTGTAGGCCTCCGCGCCCCGGGAGGTCCGATCATAGGCGGTGATGGGCTTGCCGTGGCTGGGCGCCTCGCTGAGGCGCACGTTCCGGGGGATCACAGTGGCATAGACCTTGCCGGGGAAGTAGTGCTTCACTTCCTCCGCCACCTGCAAGGCCAAATTGGTCCGCCCGTCAAACATGGTCAGCAGCACGCCGTCCAGTTCCAGCCGGGGATTCAGGGACCTGCGGACGATCCGCACCGTGTTCATCAGGTCACTGAGGCCCTCCAGAGCGTAGTATTCGCCCTGCACCGGCACCAGGATGGCGTCCGCGGCGCAGAGGGCGTTCAGCGTCAGCAGTTCCAGAGAGGGGGGGCAGTCGATGAACAGGAAGTCGTAGCGATCTTTTACCTTGTCCAGCGCGTCCCGCAGAAGGAATTCCCGGCGCTCCATGCCGATCAGTTCGATCCCGGCGCCGGCCAGCGCCTTGTTGGAGGGGAGAACATCGCCGTATTTGGTGTGCACCAGGGCGTCCTCCACCGGCACTTCGCCGATCAGGGCATCGTAGATTCCCTTGGAGACCGTCTTGTCCACGCCCATTCCAGAAGTGGAATTGGCCTGAGGATCAAAATCACACAGGAGGATGCGCTGCCCGGCCTCCGTCAAGGCCGCGGCGAGATTCACACAGGTGGTTGTTTTCCCCACGCCGCCTTTTTGATTCACAATCGCAATGGTTTTTGCCACGTGGGCACCTACTTTCTGAAAATACCCAATAAGGTAGAAATGCTTATGCTCATTTATTATAGCAAGCGTGGACGGCCGTTGCAAGGAGAAAAGCGGAAAAGCAGAGAAAAGGAAGAGAAAATGTTTCACGTGAAACAAACGGCAGAAAAAGAGCCGCGGATGTTTCACGTGAAACATCCGCAGCCGGTCACAGCAAAAGACGGCAGCCCCAGGGCGGCAGCTGCAAGTGCAGAACACCGCCGGAACAGGGAAGAGTATCTCCGGTGAGGAGATCAGTGGGGCCAGCGCCTTCCCACAGCAGTGTGACAGTGTGGGAGTCCGGTGAGGCGTTGACGGCTGTGGTCAGCCGCTGGTCACCGTTCTGCCGGGCAAAAATCAACAAAGGACCTGCGGTGTAGAGCCAGGAGATGGTGCCGGACTGCAGGGCTGGATACGCATTCCGCAGGGCACCCAGCCGGGTGAACCACGCCAGCAGGTCCCGGTCTTCCCGGCCCCAGGGGTAGGTTCCCCGATTCAGAGGGTCCTCAAAGCCCTCCATCCCGGCCTCATCCCCGTAATAGATCATGGGAGAGCCGGGGAAGGTGAACAGCACCAGCGCCGCCAGCCGCAGCTTGGCGATGCCCGCTGCCCGCTCCCGGGGCAAAAGCCGGTAGGAGGCCCGCTCCGCCTTGGTGTCCGGCGTTCGGTCCGCACCCAGCAGCGTCAGGATGCGGGGGGTATCGTGGGTGCCCAAAAAGTTCATGGCGGAGTAAAAGGCCGCCGGAGGATAGTTCTCCCGCAGGGTCTCCATGGCCTCCCGAAAGTCATCGGCATCCCCGCCGGAGACATAGGCCAGCAGCGCCGTGCGGAAGGGGTAGTTCATCAGCCCGTGGGTCTCACTGCCCAGCAGATACCGCCGCCGCTGGGAGTAGGCGATCTTATTGGAGCCGTCCTCCCACACCTCGCCGATCAGGACGCTGTCAGGGGCCGTCTCCTCCATGGCGGCGCGGATCTTCTCCAGAAACCAGTCCGGCAGCTCATCCGCCACATCCAGTCGCCAGCCGGAAGCTCCGGCACGCAGCCACCGGCGGATAATGGAGTCCTTGCCGTCAATGATGAAATCCACATAAGAGGGAGAGGACTCCTCCACCGCTGGCAGAGTGCGGATGCCCCACCAAGAGTCGTAGGAATCCGGCCAGTGGTGGAACCGGTACCAGCTGTACCAGGGAGAATCCTGGCTCTGGGCTGCGCCCAAAGTGGGGTAATAGCCATCGGCATTGAAGTACATGCTCTGGGATCCGGTGTGGTTGAACACGCCGTCCAAAATCACCCGCATCCCCCGCTGTCGGGCCTGGGCGCAGAGAGCGCGGAAATCGGCCTCCGTGCCCAGCATGGGGTCGATGCGGGTATAGTCCGCTGTGTTATAACGGTGGTTGGAGGCGGACTCGAAAATGGGGCAGAGGTACAGCGTGGTGACACCAAGGGCCTTCAAATCGTCCAGTTTCGACGTGATCCCCGCCAGAGTGCCACCAAAGAAGTCCCGGTTGCGGATCTCCCCATCCGGATCCGGCCGCCACTCCGGCGTGTCATCCCAGTCCTCGTGGACCCAGCGCCGGCCAACCAGACCCGCAGGGTCCACGGGTACCAGACGGCAGAAACGATCTGGAAAAATTTGGTATGTCACACCTGCCCCAAACCAGCCGGGCGTACGGCTTTCCTGGTAGACCGTCAGCTGCCAGGACACGGCCTGTCCGTCACTGCGGTAGCCGGTCTTGTCCAGCAGACAGCCGGTGCCGTCCTCCCGCCAGAAGCGGAAGTGATACCAGAGAAGATCGGGCAGCTCCGGCGCGGTCAGTGTGCCGGAAAAGCAAAGCCGCTCGCCTGCGAAGCCCTCCAGGGGTAGTTCCTGCTCCCGCTGCGTCCCGGAAAACTCACAGGAGAGGACCAGTGCGCAGTGGGAAAAGCCCTCCGTGGCCAGGGGGCGGCAGTGAAAGGTGACCGCCGTTCCGCAGGGGACGGCGCCGAAGGGCTCCTTGCACAGGTCGCAGCGGGGATCAAAGACAAAGGGTTCGCTCATGGGGATGCGTCTCCTTACGGAAGCAGTTGGTTTTCGCCGGTGACGGCACTGCCGGTCTCGTCGGCGGTAAAGTAAGCGTTGAGAATATCCACGCCCGTGGTGGCCAGATTGGAGCCCCAGGTGGCGTGCTCAATGACGATGGCCACGGCGATCTCCGGATCGTCATAAGGGGCGAAGCAGACGAAGACGCCGTTTTCGGTCTGGTTGCCGCCCAGCTCGGAGGTGCCGGTCTTGGCGCCGGCAGTGACCACGCAGTTCCGGAAGGCATTGTAAACAGAGCCGCCGGGCTGGGTGTAGCCCAGCATGCCCTTTTTCACCGCCTCTAGCGTGGAATCCTGCATGGAGACCACGTTGGTGGGCGCCGTGTCGCCCACAGCCAGGACCTCCGTATTGTCATAGGATTTCACGGCCTTCAGCAGGTGGGCCTTGCAGTGCTGTCCGCCGGAGGCCAGTGTGGCGATGTAGTTGGCAAGCTGGAGGGGTGAGTAGAGCTGGTTGGCCTGGCCGAAGGTGGCCCAGGGGGTCTGGTCGTGGCCCGCCTCATTGCTGGGCAAGGTACCGGCGTAATCACCAATCTCAATGCCGGTGTGCTCTCCCAGGCCGAAGGCCTGCAGATACTCCCGGAAGGTGTCCATGCCCATTCGGTATCCCATCTCCGCGAAGAAGTAGTTGCAGGACTTGGTGATGGCCTCCGTCACATTGATGAGACCGTGGTTGCCGCCGGCGCAGTTGGCGCCGCTGTGGGTGGGGTCGTTGGGATAGACCCACCGGCTGGGAGAGTAGATCTCCTGGGTGGGAGTAATGATCCCCTTCTCCAGCGCGGCCACGGCCGTCAGGGGCTTGATGGTGGAGCCGGGGACGTACGTCCCGTTGGTGGCGCGGTTTGTGAAGGGGCGGGCAGGGTCATTGTAGAGAGCCGCGTAGATGCTGCTCTGTCGGAATGTGGAGAGATCATAGGTGGGATAAGAGGCCAGGGCCAGAACTTCCCCCGTGCCCACCTGTACCACCGCCACGGCGCCGCCCCGGGTCTCATCCCCATCCTCCCCGGTCATCCGGGTGATGGTGGCGGCCAGGGCGTCCTCCGCCGCCTGCTGGAGGTCCAGGTCGATGGTCAGCTCCACGGTGTTGCCGGGCACCGGCTCCTTGGAGTAATACTCGCCGGTGATCTTGCCGTCCTCGTTCAGGGAGACCACCCGGGTGCCGTCGGTGCCCTTGAGATGGGATTCAAAGGCCGCCTCCACGCCGTCCTTGCCCACATAGTCGTTCCAGTTATATCCCTCGCCCAGGGCCTCCTTTTCCGCACTGTCGTTGATTTTTCCGAGATACCCCAGGATATGCGCCCCGTAGGTCGTCTCGTACTCCCGTACGGAGGAGGGGGTGATCTTGGCTCCGGCGTAGTCGCCGTCGTTCAGCAGGGAGATCAGCTCCGCATCGATATCCTCCGCCAGCACATAGGCGTCCGTCCTGGCGAGATTTCGGCTGCGGATCTCGTACTGGACGCCCAGCACCAGCTGGGCCTCCTCCACGGAAAAAGAGGCGGAGAGGCCGAAATCCTTCCGCATCAGGGCGATCAGCCGCGTGGCGGAGAGACCGGACCCTTCCAGCATGGCGCCGGTCAGCTGACTGGAGGTCAGCTCCTCCAGCAGGGCCTGGGCCTTGCCGGCCTGATCCAGCTCCTCATCCGCCAGGATGTCGTCGGCGGGGTTTTCCCTGTTGCCCTCCTCGTCCGTGGTCTCCAGCAGGGCAGGATGCTCCAGCAGATAGGCGGCCAGGGCGTTCGCGGCCTCGTCCAGATCCTTCAGATAGGTGAGAAAGCGGCTCCTGGCGGCGCTGTCCAGGGAGTCGATGGTGTAGGCGAAGGGGGCGGAGCGGGAGATGGGCAGAGAATCCACCCAGTTGATCCCCCGGCTCTGACACAGCTGCAGCAGCCGCAGGAGGGACTCGTTGGCATCTTCGTCCTTCTCCAGCAGGGAGGCGTCAAAGGTCAGGTTGTAGGAGGAGCGGCTGGACACCAGCACCTTGCCGTTTCGGTCGGTGATATTGCCCCGGGCGGCCTCCACGGTCTCCGACCGGGCGATGCTGCGGACGGAGCTGGCGTAGTAATAGTCGTAATTGTTCACCTGCGTGTCGTACAGGACCCCGATGTAGACCGCAGCCACAATGAAAAACAGGGCTGCCAGAACATACAGGCGCAGATGATGGGCTTCCTTATGGTCCATAGACAGCCTCCTTCTCAGTCGTCCAGGTGGGTGCGGCGGAACACGGCAGAGAACAGCAGCACCACCGGGACCACCAGCAGGATGGAGACGCAGACCTCCCGCAGGAAGACCTGGGCCCCCGCAGCCCAGGCGGCTTTCCCCCCAGCCCACAGCACGATACAGTGAAAGGCGTCTGTAAGGAGGAAGGAGAGCACGGAGGTGACCACCCCACAGAGAAAGCCTGCCGGCAGCAGGCTCTGGGAGATCAGCGCCGCGCATAGCCCCGCCGCGGGAAAGATCAGGGTGTAAAAGCAGGGGATGGACGCCGGCAGCAGCAGGTCGCACAGCACTCCCACCGTCAGGGCGTAGACGGAGGCGGGGAGGGGACCCTCATACATACCCAGGACCGCCACCAGGATGGGGAACACAAAGGGAATGACGCCCCAGAGGGTGATCCGCTGGAGCACCGCCCCCTGGAGCAGGAAGAACACTGCCGTGGCCCCGGCATACAGGGCCCATTTGAAAATGGTCTCATTCCGCGCCAGCAATGCCGGAGCCTCCTTTCCGAACAGGTGGGGACATCCGTCCCATCAGGTCTGGATGTCAAAGGATTTGATGACGAAGACCTCCACCAGACTGTCAAAGTCGGCGGCGGGTTCCAGCACCGCGTAGGAGGCGGCGCCGGAGTCGCTGAGCTGCACCTCCTCCACTGTGCCGACAGAGAGGCCGGAGGGATAATACCCGCCCAGGCCGGAGGTGACCACCAGATCGCCGCCCAGCAGCTGACAGTCCGCGGGCAGATAGTCCAGCCGCAGGCGGTTCTCCCGCATCAGGGAGAAGTCGCCCACCGCCAGCCCCAGGTCCTTGGTGCGGAACACCTGGGCGCCCAGGGAGGTGTCCGTGTCCACGATGGTGAGGACCGTGCACCAGTTGAGTCCCACTTCGCTGACCACACCCACCAGGGCATACGTCTCGTCGATGACGCAGTCGTTCACTTCGACACCGTGATCCGTGCCGATGTTCAGTGTCAGGGAGGAGGTCCAGTTGGTGACCGTGCGCTCCGTGACGGAGGCCGTCTCCAGCTCCAGGTCATAGTTCTGGGGCCGCAGGTTCAGCAGATCCCGCAGGCGGGCGTTTTCCTCATTGTTGGTCTGAGCCAGGCGGTTCTGGGCCTTGAGGATGGCGTTTTCCCGCCGCAGGGCGGCGTTCTCCTCCTCCAGGGCGGTGACGTCCTGATAGTAGTTCTGCTTGTCTGTGATCCAGCCTGTTACAGCGGTGTAGGCCGACCGGAAGGGGGAGGCGATGATCCCCGCCAGATTGGACAGGGGAGAGGAGGTGTTGGAGAAAAAGGACATGAGGGACAGGCTCACGGCGATCACCGCCGTGGCGAACAGGACCCAGATGCCGTGTTCCCGAAAAAATTTCTTCAAAGGAAACCCTCCTGATCGTTGGTCAGCAGAAGAAATGGACGCCGAACCGCTCCAGCATCCGGCTCAAGCGCAGGACCGGCAGACCCATCACGTTGAAAAAGTCACCGTCCAGCCGCTCCACCAGAAGGGCACCCAGCCCCTGGACGCCGTAGGCCCCGGCCTTGTCCATGGGCTCGCCGGTGCGGATGTAGCCCCGGAGCTCCGCCTCCGCGGCAGGGCGGAAATACACGTCGGTGGACGCGCTTTCCGTCAGGATCTCGCCGCCCCGGCGGACGGTGATGCCGGTGCATACCGTGTGGCGGCGGCCCTGGAGGGCCGTCAGCATCCGCAGGGCGTCCGCCTCGTCCACAGGCTTGCCGAGACGCTGGTCGTCCAGAAACACCATGGTGTCGGCAGTGATGATGATTTCCTCCGGTGTGCAGAGAGCGGCGACCGCGTCGGACTTCTCCCGGGAGATGTACTCCACCGTCTCCCGGGGGGAGAGGCCGGCGGGATAGGTCTCCTCTGTCTGAGGCACCCGGATGTCAAAGTCCGTGATGCCGATGCGCTGGAGCAGCTCCTGCCGCCGGGGAGAGCCGGAGGCCAGTACGATCTTTGCCATGGCCGCGCCCTCACTTTCCGGTGGAGCCGAAGCCGCCCCGGTCGGGACCGTCCAGATGCTCCACTTTGGTGAAGGTCAGCCGGGGCTGGTTTTTCATGATGCGGAACTGGCAGATCCGGGCGTTTTTCTCAATGGTCACATCCCGGGTGGCGTAGGCGGGCATCCGCCACTGGTCACCGTCGCCCCGGTAGGTGTAGTCTACCACGCCCATGGAGTTGGTCTGCAGAATGCCGTAATTCTTAAAGGTGGAGCTGCGGGGGACGATGTGGGCTTCATACCCCTCCGGCAGGGCGATGGCCACCCCCAAGGGGATCAGCCGGAACTCCCCGGCCTTCATAGTCACGGTTTCCGCCGCATGTAGGTCGATCCAGTCGGACTTGCCCTCCACGTAGCACAGCTCGTCGATGTCATCTGTGAAATATTTTACCTTGATCTCTTCCATGTCAAACTCCAAAATAAATACGGTTTGTATAATATAAAATAAAATTTATGAATTGTATAGGAAATATGATGCTTTCAGGCGGTTAACCCCATTGGATGCAGGAGACAAGTCCCGCTGATGGGCGGACAGATGCATCCCTGCTTTTATCAGTGTAAGGTTCCGTGCGGAGGGCTGTACAGCTCAGGGGGCGGAAATCAGGTGGACGATTGCATCCAGCAACAAGGGAACATACATGGCCGCCAGGCAGAGCTGTTCCCAAAGACCCTCACGGGCCACAGCCGTGCCTTGGAAGCGGTCTTTGTCCGAGAGGACAAACAGCGTGAAGAATACCAGCGCCAGCCCCAGGGCGGCAAAGCAGGCCCACGCCATAACCGGGGAGTCTGTCTCCAGCGCCAGCAGCGCCCGCCAGAGGGGTAGGAACAGCAGGGCGAAAAAGCCCAGGGCAGAGGCAATGCCGTGGATCAGGGCAGAGCGATCCGACAGATCTTTGGTGAGCCCGGTGGGAAACAGGGCAGCCAGGATACCGGCGCCCAGGGCGAAGCCGCCCAGGGACACGGCCAATCCCGCCGCCAGCCACCGGGAGGCCGGCGCCGCGCCGACGGCGTAGACGGCGGCAGTGGTCAAAAGCCATATCCCCAGCCACGCCAGCCACAGGCGGTAGACCCGGGCCACGGGACCGCCCCTTCTGCCCAGAACGCTGACCGCCATGGTTCCAGGCCGATAGGCTGGATCCTTCCGGGCCAGCAGGCAGGGAAGCAGAAACTCTCCGCAGAGGGTAAGGATCAAAAGGGTCCAAAACCAGCGGGTATCTATCCAGGCTGCCATTTGATTATTCAACTCCCCGTTCGTAAAGCCCCCGGGTGAAATCCCCCGCGGCGGGCGCGGCATCCAGATAGTTTTGCACGACGGACACGCATTCCTCCGCTGTCTCCGTGGTGAAGCGGAGACGGGCATAGGCCAGTCCCAGCCTGCGGTGCTCCGGCCGGTCCGCCAGATACAGCGGCTTGCTGTTCTGGATTTCCGTCCGGTGGCCGTAGGCGGGCAGCAGGGGAAAAGCGGCGCCGGTGCGGTCGACCAGAACATTGGGCTGGCCGCAGCGGCAGGGGCCGTCCTCCGGGACACAAGGGCCCTGCCGGTCCAGGCGGCAGCCGGTCTCGTTCTGCACCAGGCAGTTCTCCGTAATCATCAGGGGCAGGCGGCCGTAGACAATGGCCTCCGCCCGCAGCACCTTTTTCAGATCCCGGATCTGGGCGAACCGCAGCTCAAAGGACACGCAGGCGCTCTCCAGCTCCTTGTCCTTCAGATAGGCCAGGGACCGGGAATTGAACACATTCAGGCCGTAATCGCCGTAGAGATGGAAGTTCAGGCCCCGCACCAGGGGCAGATGGCCCAGATTTCCGATCAGAACACCGGTAAAGCCCAGAGCCCGGGCCCGCTCCAGCAAGGTGCGGAGCGCAGGCTCGTCCCGGTCCCGCCAGACCCGGGGCAGAACGGCGCACCACTCCGGGCCTTCTCCCGGGAGAGATTCCAGCCGGGAGACCTCTTCCAGTGGGATATAGACCCGGGCCGGGCAGCCCAGCTCCAGCAGGGCGGGGGAGAGCTGCTCCAGCCGGGCCACGGAAATGGTGAGCCGGGGCGCCTCCGCTGTGCAGTCGGCCTCCGGCAGGGGCGGCACCGGCAGCTCCCGGCGCTTGGGCGGCGCAGTGCGGGCGGCGGTGAGAGCCGCCAGCGCATCCCGCCGCAGGGCATTGACGGCACTGGCGGAGAGGGACAGCCCCTCATCTACCAGGGTGACCACGGTGTCGCAGCGGTAGGCGGTGCCGCCGGTCTTGCGGAGGCGGGCTTCCAGCTCCAGTCCATCCAGGGCCCGGGTCCGGGCGGCCTCCGGCACCGGGCCGGTGACCGTGACGCTGTGGCCGTCCCGGTCCGACACAGTCAGGGTGCAGGGCACCCCCGCGGAAACGGAGCAGGAGAGATCCACCGGCACTGTCCGCAGGCTGTCCCGTTCATAGGCCCGGCGGGCCTCCTCAAAGAGGTCCTTGGGGTCCGGAGCGTTCTCCGGACGGGTGCCGAACATGGCAGCGCCGTGTTTGCCCTGCCAGTACCAGTCGGTGAAGCCGGACCGGGAGAAGGCCTGCTCCAGCTCCGCCCGCTCGTCGGCGGTGGGACCACGGCCCTCCTCCAGCAGGCGGGCGTAGATGCGGGTGATGACGGCCACATACTCCGGCCGCTTCATGCGGCCCTCCAGCTTCACGCAGGATACGCCCATGGCCCCCATCTCCTCCAGCCGTCCGGCCAGACAGCTGTCCTTCAGGCTCAGGGGATATGCCTTTTTGGCGGGGGCGTTAACCCCGTAGGGCAGGCGGCAGGGCTGGGCGCAGCGGCCCCGGTTGCCGGAGCGACCCCCGATCAGGGCGCTCATCTCGCACTGGCCGGAGTAGCACATGCACAACGCCCCGTGGGCAAAGACCTCCACTTCCACAGGGCAGTTTTCACAGATCGTACGGGTGTCCTCCGCCGAACACTCCCGGGCAATGACCACCCGCTCGCAGCCGTCGGCGGCGATCTCCCGGGCACCGCCGGAGGTGAACAGGCTCATCTGGGTGCTGGCGTGGAGGGGCAGATCCGGCAGCGTCCGGCGCAGCAGGCCGAACAGCCCCCAGTCCTGCACCAGCACCGCGTCCACCCCCAGGCGGCCGGCCTGAACGGCTGTCTCCAGCGCCTGGGGCAGCTCCCGGTCCGTCACCAGGGTGTTCAGCGTCAGAAAGACCCGGACCCCCCGCTCGTGGCAGTAGGCCAGGGCGGCGGCGAACTCCTCATCAGAAAAATTTTTCGCGCCCCTACGGGCGTTGAAGGCGCCCCAGCCCAGGTACACCGCGTCCGCGCCGTTCTGGACCGCCGCCCGCAGAGCCTCCGGCGAACCGGCGGGGGCCAGCAGCTCCGGCCTCATCCCCGGTCCTTCCGGGCCTGGGCGTCCAGCTTCTGCTGGAGGCGGAAGACCTCCCGCTTCAGCTCGCTGGCCTCGCTCTGGGCCCTGCCGGCCTCGTCCAGATACCCCTTGATCTGGCCCCGGAGCTGCTCCGCCGCGGCCTGGGCCTTGAAGAGCTCGTCGGCAATGTTGACGGCGGTGAGGACGGCGGCATCCGTGCGGCCCACTTTGGAGCTGTCCAGGACCTCCGCCATTTTATCATTGACGTAGGCGCCCACCCGCTGCATGTAAGAAGAGGACTCCTCCGCAATGAAGGTGAGCTCCTCCCCGCAGATGTTGATGACCACGCGATTTGCCATAAACAACTTCCCCCTCGTCGGTAGATTGATCAGCGGCAGGGCAGATGCCGCCCATTATCATAAATTATAGTATATCATAGGAAAAAAGACAGCGCCACAGAAAAACGGGAGGTTTTAAAAAAATTCACATTTCCGCCAGAAGCTGGGGCAGGTGCGGACTTTTTCCGCCGGGGCTTGTCCTGCCGGGGAAAATCGTGTAGAATAGGGGAAGTTCAAAAAGAGGGGAGGAGCGGAGGATGCCCAGCTGTCTGGTACATACCGGGGATGAGAGCGTCACCCTGTCCGCGGCCACGGTGAAGCGGCTGCTGGACCGGGGCGACGGGGATGCGGCGCTGCTGTATCTGGCGCTGCTGCGGCGGCAGGGCACGGTACCGCCCCGGTCCCTGGCCGGGGAGCTGCGGTGGGACCGCGGCCGCATCGAGGCGGCGGAGACCGCCCTGCGGGAGCTGGGCCTGGTGGCCCCCGCGGAGACGCCGCCCGCCCCGGCGGAGGAGCGGCCCGTCTATCAGCGCGCCGACGTGGCGGAGCGGCTGGAGCACAGCAAGGCGTTCCAGGCCCTCACCCGGCAGGTGGAGGTGAAGCTGGGCAAAAAGCTGACCACCCCGGACGTGGGGATCCTGCTGGGACTGACGGACTATCTGGGCCTGCCGGAAGGCGTGGTCTATCTGCTGGTGTGCCACTGTGTAGAGCGGGTGCAGCGCCGATTCGGCGAGGGCCGCCGCCCCGGCATGAAGCAGATCGAAAAGGAGGGCTACGCCTGGGCCCGCATGGGGATCGACACCCAGGCGGCGGCGGATGCCTATCTCCGGACCTATGCCCAGCGCCAGGGGGTCCTGCCCCAGTATATGAAGGCGCTGCAGCTGGGGGACCGGCCCCCCGCGCCTTCGGAGGAGAAGTACATCCTCGCCTGGCAGGAGATGGGCTTTGGCCCGGAGGCCGTGGCCCTGGCCTATGACAAAACGGTGCTGAAGTGCCATGAGCTGAAGTGGGCCTATTGCAACGGCATTTTGAAGAAGTGGAACGAGGCGGGCCTCCACACGGTGGAGGAGATTCAGGCGGGGGACCGCCCGGCGGCCCGCAGGGGGGACCAGCAGTCCCCCAGGGACACGGAGACGGAGATGCGCAGATATATGCAGGAGCTGCATCGGAACAGGAGGTGATGAGCGGTGGCGTATGACGGAAAGGTGATGCGCTTGGCCCTCCAGCGGTTCGAGGAGGACCGCCAGAGGCGGCAGGCCCAGTATCAGGAGCGGCGGGAACGGATTTTTGCCCGCCAGCCCCGCCTGCGGGAGATCGACGGGGAGCTTCGCTCCACCATGAGCCGCATCATCACCAGTGCGCTCCGCCACGGCACGGACCCCCGGTCCGCGGTGGCAGTGCTGCGGGATGAAAATCTGAGCCTCCAGGCAGAGAAGCGGGAGCTTCTGCAGAAGATGGGCCTGCCGGAGGATGCTCTGGAGGAGACGCCCGCCTGCGCCCTCTGCGGGGACACGGGCTACCGCAACGGCCGGGTGTGCCGCTGCCTGCGGGGCTATTACGCCCGGGAGCAGCAGAAGGAGCTGTCCCGGATGCTGGACCTGGGGCACCAGAGCTTTGACACCTTCTCCACAGACTGGTACCCGGACCGCTATGACCCGAACATCGGCATCACCGTCCGGCAGCACATGGAGATGATCTACGACATCTGCGCGGATTTTGCCCACCAGTTCGGCAAGCGCCCGGCGAACCTCCTGCTCTTCGGCGCACCCGGACTGGGAAAGACCCACCTCTCCGCCGCCATTGCCCGGGAGGTCAGCGAGAAGGGGCATTCGGTGGTTTATGACACCGCGGGCCACATCTTTGCACAATTCGAGCAGCAGAAGTTCACCCGGGAAGAGGAGGCCGACGACCACGTGGAGCGGGTGCTGAACTGCGATCTGCTGATTCTGGACGATCTGGGATCCGAGATGACCACATCCTTCGTTCAGAGCGCCCTGTACCAGATTGTCAACACCCGCCAGATGGAGCGCCGCTCCACCATCATCAGCACAAACCTGACGCCGGGAGAGCTGGCCCGGCGGTACACGCCCCAGATCGCCTCCCGGATTGAAGGGGAATATACCCTGCTGCCCTTTGCGGGAGAGGATATCCGGAAGCTGAAAAAGGAACGTGCCCGGGGGAATTGAATCGACATGGAAAAAGGTCCCGGCCAATGGCCGGGACCTTTTTGACTGCTGTTTTCGGATGGTCAGAACTGGGGGAGTTTCCGCACCACGGCGGCGCAGCGGGCGCAGAGGGTGGGGTGATCCGCGTCGGCGCCCACAGTGGGGCTGTGCATCCAGCACCGCTCGCACTTGTCGCCTCTGGCCTCGCTGACTTCCACGGTGAGGCCGGGGAAGTTGGCACCCTGGCCCACAGTGGAGGCGGCATCGGGCTCCGCACTGGAGACCTGGCAGTCGGAGACGATGAAGAGCTCTGCCAGGTTCAGGCCCATCACCTGCACCAGGGCGGCAGACGCCGCGTCGTCCCCAGCGTGGAGGGCCACGTGGGCCTCCAGGGCCTTGCCGATTTTCTTCTCGGCCCGGGCGGCCTCCAGCACGGCGTTCACGTCGTCGCGCAGCTTTTCCACGGCGGACCACTTCTCCATGGCGGTCTCATCCAGGGCGTAGTCGGTGAAGGGCTTGTTCATGTCGTTGAACACCACGTTCCGACCATCGTCGCCGCTGCGGTGGGGCATAGAGAGCCAGATCTCATCGCAGGTGAAGCACAGGATGGGGGCCATCAGCTTGGTCATGGTGTCCAGAATCAGGAACAGGGCGGTCTGGGCGCTGCGGCGCTTGGCGCCGTCCTTTTCCTCGCAGTACAGACGGTCCTTGATGATGTCCAGATAGAAGTTGGACATGTCCACCACGCAGAAGTCGTTCACCGCGTGGGTGACCACCAGGAACTCATAGTCGTTGTACGCCTTGGCGCACTTCTCCATCAGGGCGTTCAGGCGGGTGACGGCCCAGCGGTCCAGTTCCTCCATCTCCGCGGGCGCCGTCAGCTGGTCGGCGTCAAAGCCGTCCAGATTGCCCAGGCAGTACCGGGCGGTGTTGCGGAACTTGAGGTAGTTCTGGCTGAGCTGCTTGAAGATCTCGTGAGAGCAGCGGACGTCGGCGTGGTAGTCGGCGCTGGCGGCCCACAGGCGCAGCAGGTCCGCGCCATACTGGTTGATGATCTCTGCCGGGTCCATGCCATTGCCCAGGGACTTGTGCATGGCTCTGCCCTCGCCGTCCACGGTCCAGCCGTGGGTGACGCACTCCTTGAAGGGCGCGCCCTGGCCGAAGGCGCCCACGGCGGTCAGCAGCGCCGACTGGAACCAGCCGCGGTACTGGTCCAGGCCCTCCAGATACATGGTGGCGGGCCAGAAGCCCTGGTCCTTCTTCATGGCGGCGAAGTGGGAGGAACCGGAGTCGAACCAGCCGTCCAGGGTATCGGTCTCCTTGGTGAAGCCGGCTTTGGCACCGCAGTGGGGGCAGGCGAAGCCCTCCGGCAGGATCTCCTCCGCCTCCTTGGCGAACCAGGCGTTGGAGCCTTCGGCGGCGAAGAGCTTGGAGATGGCGTCGATGGTCTCATCGGTGCAGATGGGCTTGCCGCAGTCCTTGCAGTAGAACACGGGAATGGGCAGGCCCCACTTGCGCTGGCGGGAGATGCACCAATCGTTGCGCTCTCGGATCATGGACTTCATCCGGTCAATGCCCCAGCCGGGCACCCAGCGCACATCGTCGCACGCGGCGACGGCCTGTTCCTTGAAGGACTCCACGGAGCAGAACCACTGGGGCGTGGCCCGGAAGATGATGGGGCCCTTGCAGCGCCAGCAGTGGGGATAGCTGTGGATGATGTCCTCGCTGGCGAAGAGCATGCCGCTCTCCTTCATGTCCGCCAGGATGACGGGGTTGGACTCATCGGTCTTCATACCGGCGTACTTGCCGGCGTACTCCGTGTGGCGGCCCTGGTCGTCCACGGGAACTACCATCTCCACGCCGTAGCGCTTGCAGGTCTCGTAGTCATCCGCGCCGAAGCCGGGGGCCGTGTGGACGCAGCCGGTGCCGGAGTCCATGGTGACGTAATCCGCCAGCAGCAGGCGGGAGGTCTTGGGCAGGAAGGGGTGGTCCGCCAGCATGTTCTCAAAGAAGGCGCCGGGATGGGTCTCCGCCACCTCCCAGGTGTCGAAGCCGCCCAAGTGCATGACCTTCTCCACCAAAGCCTCGGCCATGATATAGGCCTCGCCGTTGGGGGCCTTCACCACAGCGTAGGACTCGTCGGGATGCAGGGCGATGGCCAGGTTGCCCGGCAGGGTCCAGATGGTGGTGG
>OGHJ01001070.1_pt1 | contig 32415 bp, 26 predicted proteins | sample 1571351 | NCBI WGS metagenome assembly OGHJ01 (sample SAMEA2582037, study PRJEB24529) | metagenome | biome: Human gut stool | place: China | collected 2011 | reverse complement strand
CCAACTTACGAAAAGCCTTCTTTATATCATCCTGAGAAGCACTTTTGTCAACTCCTAAAATTTTGTAATAATCTATATAGGCCATGCTTTTATATTTTAAACGTTTCACTACTATAAACGTTCACAAATAACACGCCAACATAGTATTTAGGTTCAATTTTTAAGAAATCTTCATACTCCCATTCCTAAAGCAAAGCCACCGGCATCCGAAACCAAAAACAGGAACCTTTGCCCTCTTCCGACTCGGCACCGATCGTTCCTCCCAAACGCTCTACAATGACACGACAAATAGCCAGCCCCAATCCGGTGCCCTTCACAAAAGTATTCAGCTTCACAAACCGTTCAAACACCTGTTCTATTTTATCAGCAGCAATACCAATGCCGGTGTCTTTACAAAAAAAGTATATCTCATCTTTTATTTCATCCAACCGATAGCCTATAGATATGGTTCCCCGTTCGGTAAACTTCATGGAATTGCTAATAAAATTAATCATCACTTGTGACAGACGAAGACGATCCGTCATTATTTTACACTCCGGTACTCTTTCCGTAAACACAATCTTCACATCTGCCGAGTGCTCTTTTTGATTCATCTGCTGACAAATAGAGTCTAACAGTTGATTTACATCAGTCGTGGAATAAGAAAAGTCCATAGTACCCGCCTCGATCTTCGACAAATCGAGAATATCATCTATCAGTTGCAAGAGCAGTTCGTTATTCACTGCAATTATCTTCATGTATTCCTGCTTCTCCTCCGGATCATCTATTTGGGAAATCATATCGGAAAACCCCACAATCGCATTCAGAGGGGTACGGATTTCATGACTCATATTGGCAAGGAAAGCAGACTTCAGCCGATTCGATTCTTCTGCTTTCTCCTTGGCTTCCCGCAACGCCTGATCAAGCTTTAATTTCTCTGTAATATCTTCAAACCGTAACAAACCGCCTATCACCTCCTTATTATCATCAGCATACACAGGAGTGCCCGTTACCTCAAAATCAACACCCTCCACCCGTACGGTGTGGCGCACAATTCTTTTCTGCTCGATCGCTTCTTTGAAAGCACAATGTTCACAAGGTTGGTCTCGCAAAGCACTGGTCCGATAACAGATCATTCCGGGGGTGTAATGCCGTCCGGAAACCAGATTTTTCAGATGTGTCGTCTCTTCCCATTGTACCCTATAATCTTTATCAATATAAATCAATCCGAAATCAATACTCTTCAATGCCAAGTTCTGTTTTTTAATGGCACTTTCCAACTGATTTTTGGCAATCAGCAACTCTCTTTCATATCTTTTTAACTGACTGATTTCCCATCGGGTTACCAACAACCACTTACCGGACACCCCACGGGAAAATATGGATTTCATCACAATCGTATCATGATCGACTCCATCGGTAGTGACATAGTGTTCCTCTGCACGATAAGGCTTACCTATTTTGACCAAATCTTCATCAACAGCCCGGTAATACCGTCCCCGCTCCTTGCCGTAGATGTCATAATCACTACGTCCGACAGCATCTTCACACTTAATGCCCGACTGTAACTCGGATTCTTTGTTCCAATAAGCATATTTGAATTCATTTTCAATATCCTTTACCATCACAGGAAAGGGAAGATTATCGAGTATGTCAAACAGAAAACGGTGATAATCCCGTTCTTTTACTCCCTTACTTCGCAACTCATGAAGTTTATACAATAAACATACGATTACTACCCCCATTAGAACCAGCAATCCATAAAGCCATAAATGAGTCATCACAGCCTCATTCCCCAAAGATACATTGTGAGTCATAAATCAATGCCGTATTTATGCGGTAAATATATGCATTAAGTTCAGAATATTTTCCAAAACGTCAAGTTATATTTTCCAAGTATTTCAAAACTTAAGATTTCAATCCGAAATTAATTATCATAAAAAAAGGTTCGCACCTGTGAAAGTCCGAACCTTTATTATTTTATCCTTAAACAAAAAAATATCAGGAATTCAGCAAAAGAATAAAACGGTCGATATCATCCTCTGTCGTGTCAAATGAAGTAACCAGGCGAATCTCATTGTTCTCCTCATTCCAAAAATAGAAAAAATAAGATTCGAGCATTCTGTCTATCACAGAACGGGGCATAGTAAGAAACAGTTGATTACTTTCCACCTTTTGAGTAAAACAGACACCGGGATAATCTTTCAAAGCATCATAGAGCCTACGCGCCATACGATTGGCATGAGATGCATTTTTCAACCAAAGATCATCCGTGAGATAAGCGGTGAACTGGCAAGAGAGATAACGCATCTTCGAAGCTAATTGTGCCGATTGCTTACGGATAAACCGCGCTTCCTCTTTCAAGGCATCATCAAAGATGACCACGCACTCTCCCATCATCAGTCCATTTTTGGTACCGCCGAAACTAAGCACATCGATCCCGCAATCTACCGTCAACTCTTTCAGAGAAAGACGAAGGGCGGCACAAGCGTTGGCAATACGGGCACCATCCATATGGACACGCATCCCGTATTGATGGGCCAACAAAGTAATTGCTTTCAGCTCATCGGGAGTATACACAGTGCCTAATTCGGTACACTGGGACAGATAAACAGCTCCCGGCTGGGAATGATGTTGATCGCCAAAGCCATGAAGATATGGACGAATCAACTCCGGAGTGAGCTTTCCGTCCGGAGTTGCCACCGGCCGGATCTGACAACCGGTCATCTTTACGGGAGAGCCGCATTCATCCACATATATATGTGCAGTCTCGGCACATAGGATAGACTGATAAGGACGCGTCATCAACTGCAAGGCAACGACATTGCTGCCCGTACCGTTAAAAACAAACAGGGGCTCACAGTCGGCCGTAAATGTTTCTCTGATTTTCCGGACAGCTCCTTCCGTCCAAGGGTCATCACCATATCCCAATGCATGATTCTGATTCGCCAAAGCCAGTGCTTCCATCACCAAAGGATGTACACCGGAATTATTATCGGATGCAAAACTTCTCATATTTTCCTTCAATTGATTTTCCTATGCAAAGGAACGGAATTCTTTTTAAAAGAAACAACCCGAAAAGAAATTTATAAAAAAAGAGAGCCGGTTTCCACATCCATATGGAATCGGCTCTCCTGTTTGTTATCCTGAATACTAAAACTTAATGAAACAAAGTTACCGGAGTTTGAAAATCTTCTCCTTTCCCGGCCATTACAAAACCTTTATTATTCCAAATACGCGGATATCCGCCAATATTATTGTTAATAAACAACAATCGGAAAGCGTGTTTGCCCTTCTCCAAAGCAAGAGATGTACGCGTGTGTGAATGACGTACCAATTTACCGTCATTACTCAATACCACTTTACCGTCTATCTGCAACTCGTCCATCTCGGTAGATACATAATAGACTCCGTCTTGAGGCACATCAAAATATCCGGTATAGCAGAATGCCCCCTTATCTTCTAAAACTGGTTTCAAATTGAAATCGTCTACTATCTTTTCATCCTTCCAAGCAGCGTTTTCCGTATCTTTCACAAAATAAAAATCACCCTCTGCATACATCAAAGACACTCCCGGTTCAGTCCTCTCTTTGTAAGACGGCCATAAGGGTTCTTTCACTACTTCTATCGTACGCACTCTGCTCATTTTGCCCGAAGAAAGAAGGGTTGCAATACGTATAGTCTGATTGCCGTCTACAACAATGGGAGCGCTGTAGCGTTTGGAATGAACCGCCGGTTCGCTTCCATCCAGTGTATATACCATCGGAAGATTGCGGCTATTCGAGAAACTAAGCGTATCCGGACCGACAATTGCCACACGATCGGCCATCGGCCCTTCGGGCAATGGAATGTGATAATGAATATGATGTTCGTCCAAGCGTACCAATTGATTATCCAGACGACGTTCAAAAGATGCATAATCTTTTCTATCGACAGGTGTCCAGGTAAGTTCCGCTACCGCCAACAGTCTCGGATAAAGCATGTATTCCGTATGATCCGGATTGACGGCATATTCTGCCCACATATTGCCCTGTGCTCCTATCACGTGTGAGCGTTGTTCCGCCGGTATTTTTTCGGACGCAGGATTGTAATGATAGGTTTTGCTCAGCAAAGTCTTAAAATTAATTGTAATAGGCTCCACTTCGATATTCCCCTGCCCAAAATCCAAATACAACCATTTGGCAGGTGTCATTATCACATCGTGCCCCATGGAAGCGGCCTCGATACCACCTTCCTCTCCACGCCACGACATTACAGTCGCCGTAGGTGCCAGTCCGCCTTCAAGAATCTCATCCCAGCCTACCATGCGCTTGCCATGTGCCAACACAACTTTCTCGATCCGGTGTACAAAATAACTCTGTAACTCATGGGCATCTTTCAACTTTTCATCCCGCATGCGCTTCCGGCACTTCGGACAAGCATTCCACCTCACTTTGGGACATTCGTCTCCTCCTATATGAAAATATTTACCTGGAAATAAAGATGCGACTTCATTGATTACATCTTCCAAAAATTTAAAGGTCTGTTCATTACCTGCGCAATATACATCCTCTTCCACCCCCCACTTGTTTCTCAACTGGAAAGGACCACCGGTACATGACAATTCCGGATAAGCCGTCAGAGCGGCCAAAGCATGTCCGGGTAATTCGACTTCCGGAATGACCGTTATAAACCTTTCTGCCGCATAAGCAACCACCTCCTTAATCTGTTCCTGTGTATAAAAACCTTTGTGTATACTTCCGTCAGCATTACGACGCACTGAACCCACTTCGGTAAGGCGGGGATATTTCTTTATTTCAATCGTCCACAGATGATCATTCGTAAGATGCCAATGAAAACGGTTCAGCTTAAACATAGCCATGATATCCAACTGCTTCTTGACAAAAGCCACATCATGAAAATGCCGGCTGACATCCAGCATCATCCCGCGATAGGAATAAGCCGGTTCGTCTTCTATCTCGACACACGGCATAGCCCATACAATATTATTTATAACCTGTTCACTCTCTATCTCGGCAGGCAAAAGTTGCATCACCGTCTGCATCCCATAAAAAATTCCTTGCGGGGACTGTGACCGTACCCAAATTCCTTCAGGAAGCACGGCTAATTTATACCCTTCCTCTTTCAGGTTTAAAGTAGTATCCAAAGCCAGACGAATATAATTCCGTTCTGCTTCCTGTCCGTCAGCAAGTTGATAACCGGTAGATTGCTTTATCTTGTATTTAAAATAACCGGCAACCGCATCGAGCGTATCATTATCGATAATAAAAAGCGTGTTAGGATTTAAAACAAATTCTCCCGTCTGTTGAGTGATTCTCTCAGGTTCGGGAATTATGTGAAGACCTTCATTATAAGGTTTCACAACCATCTTCTCCCCACAAGCAAAAAACACCAAAGAAAAGAGTGGTATCAGACAAAAAGGCTTGATTCTCATATATCACAGATTTAATTAATAATTATTTTTTCAGTTTCAATTGTCACCATAGTTCATACGCACATTTACAACCTCTTGATTATCGACCGGTACTTCCAGATTCTGATATCCCTTTTTACTAAATATCAATACTTCCTTATTCCCTACATCCATCCGATAGCAGCCCCTGTCATCGCTCTTCCCAAGAAGTTCTCCCGTGCTCTTGGCATAAATATTCACCTTCCCTATCAAAGTGGCCTGTACATCCCTTACTTCTCCATGAACGGAAATCGTCTTACTGCTCTTTAGTATTTTTTGTTCTTCTACCAAAGCGGTGGATACAAATTCACCGACGAAGACTACTTTCGATTGAAGAATATTGTCTGACGCAGCCCCCACCTGTAACTCAAACTCTCCCGGTTCAACTACCCTTTTATTTCCGGCATTTACAATATAAAGATCGTTCACTGCGACTTTCAGTTTCACCGTTTCTGTTTTTCCAGCCTCAACATCCACTTTCTTAAAATCCCGCAGTTGCTTTACAGGAGTTACCACGGTACTAACCTTATCATTCACATACAACTGCACGACCTCTTTCCCTTCTCTCTTTCCTGTATTTTTAATATCGACATCAATGTATATCGTATCATTGAGTCCATAATGTTCTTTGTCTGTCCTTAGATTCTTATATACAAAAGAAGTATAAGTCAGCCCATGACCAAAAGCCCAAAGAGCGTCCGGAGAGGAAAACACATAATCTCTTCCCGGAGATTCATAGCTTCCGGGATTTTTGTAAAAGCCCTTGTCGGAAGGAAGATAATTATAATATACCGGCAAATGTCCCGTAGTCTGAGGATAAGAAAAAGTCAGTCTTCCTGATGGAGAAATGCTTCCAAACAAAATATCCGCAATCGAATTTCCTGCTTGTTCTCCTGCATACCATTGTGTCAAAATAGCCGGAATATGTTTCTTCTCCCAAGATATGGCAAACGGTTTTCCGGTTACCAATACCAACACTACCGGCGTTCCGGTCTCATACACTTCTTTAATCAACTGCCCCTGTACTCCCGTCAGGTTCAGATCATTCAAATCAAAACCTTCACCACAGGTAGAACTTTTATAATCACGTGCAAGGGCCGCACTGGCGCTTCCACAAAACAGAATCGCCACTTCACTCTTCCGTGCCGCTTCTACGGCCTCCTTTATTCCACCGGCATTCAATGAAACGAGATCGCATCCTTTCGCATAACGGACAGTAGCCTTACCGCCCAATAATCGCCTGATTCCCTCCAACGGGGTAACGCCGTCTTTGTTATTACGACTCCATGTATAATCTCCGAATTGTACCTGGTCTGCATTAGGGCCGATCACCGCAACAGACTTCAACTTATCGGCATTCAAAGGCAAAAGCCCATTCTCGTTTTTCAACAGGACAACCGATTCATCCGCTATCTCTTTCGACAACCGTATGCTTTCTGCCCCATGCATCTCACTATGAGAATACTGTTCGCCATAAGGGTCTTCGAAAAGTCCCATTTTAAACTTGGCGTACAATACCCGGCGAACAGACTCATTCAAAACCTCTTCATCCAACTTCCCCTTCTGTATCAGGCCGGCCAACAAAGGATAACAATTACTGGAAGCCTCTACATCGAGCCCGGCAGTGAAAGCCTGCATAGCCGCTTCTTCCGAATTATGCGCCACGCAATGAAGAGTCTTCAACATTTCAATGGCTCCCCAATCCGAATATACATACCCTTTAAATCCGAACTGTCCGCGCAATACCTCTGTCAATAAATAATGCGAAGCAGAATTCGGCACATGATTCCATGAATTATAAGTAGACATAACCGCCAACACAGGAGTATTACGAATCACCATCTCGAACGGTTTCAAATATACCTCATGCAAATCCCGAAGCCCACATTCTACAGAAGCCAGATTCAAACCGCTCAACGGATTACCATGAGGCCCATAATGTTTCAGCATCGGAGAAATACCGTTGTCCATATACCCTTTTACTTCGGCAATGCCAAACAACCCGCATAATACAGGATCTTCTCCGAAAGATTCTTCCACACGTCCCCACCGTAAATCTCTTACCACGTCGATGCAGGGTGCCAATACCTGATGCATTCCCTGTGCATGAAGGTCTTTCGTGATCATTGCCGCTTTCCGGTAAGCAAGTTCAGGGCGGAAAGTACTCCCCATGGCTATATTCTGAGGATAAATAGTAGATCCCTCGTGTACCGAACCATGCAATGACTCCGCAACGGTAAACACCGGTATCCCCAAACGCGTATTCTCAACCATAAATTTCTGTATCAACTGCATATTCTTCTTACAGTTAACTCCTGTCAATGGAAATCCTTCTACAAATCCCCAGCTCACACCGCCGGTAAATTTCCCGAGCTTTTCCATATCCAAGTCCTGACCATTGAATACATTCCATGAATGGATATGCCTGATTTGCGCTATTTTTTCTTCCAGAGTCATGCGTCCCAACAAATCATCCACCCTTTCCGATATCGGAAGAGAGCTTTGCCTATAAGGCAATTGCTGGGCAAATATCATTCCCGGTAAAAGTAAAAAACCGGAAAGCAATAATTTCAATCGATTTCTTTTTATCATAATGTATTTGTTCTCGTTATTTCAGATATGCCTGTTCTATTTTTTTATAATAGCGTTTATGAAGTTCTTCGACAACCGGTATCGTCCCTTCCGGATTCACTTTGGAAAGATAGGTAGAGTTTGCCAAAACCCACTTCTCTTCCATCTCTGCAAAATCCGGATAAGGAAGTTTCTTACCATACAGTAAACTGGCTTTATAGGTTACATAAGCCTCCCAACGGGGAAGATAAAAATCACTCAACAGCCCGCTCCACTCCTTATTGGCATAATCATGCAGATCCGAATCCCTGTCGGTCCATGTCGTTACCAGCCTTTTGGCATTCGTAACGAAGCGTCTTTTTTCCTCAGGAGTACAACCTGCATTTTCGGCTTCCGTCAACCAAGTGCCAAGCATAAATTCCTTGCGGGTGGACAGCAGGCGGTCTTCATCCTTTATGACATCCAGAAATTCAGTGCTATATTTCATAAAGCCATTCTTATTCTTTTGATGAAATGCCTCTACCATTTCTTTATGCAGATACTTGGCATAATCGGATAGAACCTGCCGGGTGACATCGACAAGATCATATTCATAGGTATCGCAATGGTTAAATCGGTTTCTCGACTGATACAAAAACTCCCATGCCTCTACCATCTTTACAGGTTCGTAAAATATCCTGGCATTGCCCCACGTAGACACATGATCGATCGTATCTGCAGGACGGGCGCAAATATAAGATTCTACCGGTCCGCCCAACTCATTATGGCATTCATAGACGGTTTCGGATAATATTTTCCACGCTTTATCACAGTTCGTATCTTCCATGCCATACCTATAATAAGTATAATTGGTCAACCACTGGGGAATCTGGATACTATCCGTTCTCCATGCCATATCATACACCATATCATAAACTACCGGAACCGTTCCGATACCCTCAGGAGCAGTCCCTATACCGCAAATATTTCTCCCCATCGGATGTTCTTTTGCAAAGACGGCTCCCGAAGCATAACTGCTCATTTTTCCATGCAGCCCGGTTTTTCCTCCGAAGTTAGGTAAAGCGCACCATATCCACCGGTGATCCTGATGCCCTTCCGGCTTATGAAACATGGAAGTAGTGACTCCTCCCCACTGGGGACGTTCGCAGGCCATCAGATCCAATATGATTGTCTCACCGGGATTCAACCCGTCCATCAAGTCTTTTACCGGGTTATGCTGCCATCCCTGTAAGACCCAGACCGCTTTCGGGTTTACTTTCCGCATAGCCTGCAATATTTTCTGCGCGGCAAGTTTTACATGAATGCCTTCCGAAGTGCCACCCTCATGAAAAGGATCACCGCCAAAGAATTCCGCATCTCCAAATAATTTTTTCTGTTCTTCGTAATAAATAGCTGCCACTCTATCAAAAAGCGGGTCTGTCGGATCTAAAAAGGCCGGACGCTGATAAGTTTGCCACGTCCCCTGTTCTTTGATACGGGCATCGGGATATTTCTTTTTCAAAACATTAGGAACCATTCCATAAAATCCTTGAAATACCGGTTTCATCCCTAACTCCCTCATCCGCTTCAACATTTTCTGTTGCAGGTCCGTCTGTCTTGCAATAAATTCCGGACTCACGGGCCCGCCGAATCCTTCCAGATTTCCCATGAGCCACCATGCTTCATAGCCTGCTCCCGGAAGGAACGCAGCTATATCCGTTTCACTGAAATTCAATCTTCTAAGCGTATTCTGCCATACGGCATATTCTCCGTACACAGCCATCAAGGGCATGTTGATCCCTTGAAGAGCCATCCGGTCGATCTCTGCCTCCCACCGTTCCCAATCCCAGAAAGCCATGGAATAGCTATAAGTACAATAATTCAAATAATAGCGGTAAGGAAAAGAAGCGTCAATCCTGATCTTTTCTTTCACCGGAGGCAACGGCTCCGGCAAGTCGGATGAATTATTGCCGCACCACGAAACAGAACGGTGACAGTAGTTCCTAAGATAATGATTCAGCCCACGTGCCATCGAGACACCATTATTCCCTCTGATGATAATCTTATCTTCTGTAGTCTGCTCCAACTCAAAAAAATCAGAATCGGAAGGGAGCTGTTCAAAGACAAAAGAGGAGTTATTCGCCGGTAACAGACGTTCAGCCAACCCATATACCGGTTGGTCGGGTTTAGAAATCGAACATCCACAAAACAGGATGGATGTGAAGAATAATAGTACTTTCCGCATTAGAACATTTTTTATGAATTCAATCCCAATAATCTCTTTACAGTATGTCTCTTACGAGAGAGAGAAATTCGCAAGGGGGAAGAGACCATGCTATAAGAAATCAAACATTTATAATTTTACGTCAACAAAAACCGGATAATGATCCGAAACTGCACTTGTATCTACTTTTTTACCATCAATGGAAAGGCTGCGCACTATGTATGACTGGCCAACCTTAACCTTCGAAGCCTTTTTATTATCAAGTAAAAGTACATAATCGATCAAAGCTCCGCCATCCGTTCTTCCCGGAATGGAGTTACCGATCGTATCACTTATGATTTTAAACTGTTTCATCCACACAGGAAATGATATTCCGCCTTTGGGCCAACGATGAGAATCATTCAAATCACCGGCAAGAAAAACCGGTTTTGTTTCGTCTTTCACTAAATCACATACGGTTACAGCCCCTTCTTTACGCTTTTCATCATTAAGGTCGGAATGAGTACCGATAAAAACAAAATTCTTGAATTTTATTTTCACGGCAACCCTGGCCTCATCTCCCGGCAAAGGAATTACTTCAATGTTTTTGACAGACCGCTTTTTCCTGACCAGCACTCCACAGCCTATACTGCCATGATCGAATGAGGCGGCATTTCCATACACCGGTGTATATTCACTTCCTGTCGCATCTGCAATATCTTTCAACAGGTACCGCCCTCCCCGATGCAACGAAGCGCTATCGAGCTCCTGCAATGCTACAATATCGGCATCCAGAGCTTTAATTATCCGGGCCAGATTATGTACATTTTCCTCCGATATCGTTCCCGGGTCTGCGGCTCCCTTACAATAGTGCGTATTATAAGTTAACAAACGTATGGTACCTCTTTTCTTTTCATATTCCTGAGCAACCACACCAAAACAAAGGAATGACATTACAAATGTAAAAAATATTTTTTGAAACATGACCGTCGTTAGTTGTTTATTATCACTTGGTTATTCTTTTATCACTTTCCTCACCAAAGATTTACCGGCAGAAAATCCTTTTACGATATACACGCCTTTTGATAATCCGGATACATCCACTGCTGTTACATTTTCTCCTTTCATGCCCGCCATCTTCTGTCCGGTCAGTGCATACACGTCTATCTGCTCTAACGGCATCTCTCCCTGTATGCAGAATCTCTCTCTGACGCCATCAAAATAAACATTAAAATCCGGTTCTCCTTCTACATTTTCAATCGACGTAGAACCCGGAAGCCTGATATCGACAAATACAGGATAATGATCCGACACATTCTGCAGATTGACGATAGCGCCGTTGATCTCTATGGATCTCACTATATGTGTCTGTACCACTTCAATCCTCGAATTATTATAGTCATGGAAAAGGACATAGTCGATAAGCCCCTGGTCAGCGCCTTCTTCACCGTGCGGGCCGTTCCATACCGTATTACCTTTCGTATCACTGGCTATCGTAAACTTTTCCATATAAACGGGAAAAGCAATACCGCCATTTCCCCAACGGTGGCAATCATTCAAATCGCCAGCCAGAAAAACTGGTTTACGAATATAATCCAGTTCGTTATTGATAATATTTGCCCCTTGTATCCGCTTTGTGTCATTAAGGTCGCCATGAACACTTATGAAAACAAACTTATCCAAATCGGTTCTCACCGCTATGCGTGGCTCGTCGCCGGGCAAAGCGATCTTTTTTATTTTACTTATGGGATAAATCGTTTTTATAAGACTTCCGCAACCGACACTCCCACCGTCCCACTTGAGCGCACTGCCGTACACGGGTGTGTAATTCAGTCCGGTCGCTTTGCCTATTTGCTCCAGTAAATAGCGTTTTCCCCTGCTATTTGCCGCACTGTCAAGTTCCTGCAACGAAACCACATCGGCATCCAATGTTTTAATGACCGAAGCCAACAGTCTCGTATTGGCATCATTAATACTGCCGGGATCAGTCCCGCCTTTACAATAATGAGTATTATAAGTTAAAATCCTTATTACATTCCCCTCTTTAGGGTATGTCTGAGCCGCCAATTCCAGACATAAACATAAGAATCCCCAAAAGATTATATATTTTCTCATAACACATTTTCGTTTTTCAATAGCCAACAGGAAGCATAATTCCTGCCGGCCATTAAACAATGAATACTTGAAAAGTAATTACTTCTTTATTATTTTGACAATATCCTCGCTTGTTGAAGTGGTTACCTTTACAAAATACAGTCCCGGAGTCAAATCAGACACATTGACTATTGTCTGAGAACCGTTTGCTCTCTTCACACAAGCGCCGGTAGTTGAGTAAACATCGATGCTTCGAACATCCGAAGCAACAACAGAAAGTTCATTCACAACAGGGTTCGGGCCGACTTTTATCTTCACACTTTCCGTTTTATTCACACCTGTAGAATAGCTGTCCACCACCTTCACCCAGACTGTATTCAAAGCTAATGCCGGATAGGCAGCATTCTGCATTTCACAACGATATACTTTTCCCACACACTCGCTTCCAAAACAAAACCAACCGGTAGCATCGGCGGAGGTCGGGGTTATTACATCGCCATCTTCATTCTTCCAGGTATAAGTCGTCAGCTTGCCCTGCACATCGTATTCTGCCGACAGATCGATATCCTCATCCACTTCTATCTCATATTCTCCCTCGTCATTTTTCAAACCTATAGGAAGGCCGCCCAACGTATTCCACTGAGATTTATAACCGCTACCCAATACTTTTCCTGTAGCCGGATGCAAAGGCAATGTGGAATATGTGAAACAGTTGTCCTCCAGATTTAATAGCCAGTCCAGGAATTCTGTTTGCCGACAATCATTGCAGACGAAAGCTGTCTCATCTGACAGAATATTCCTATACCCGGCAAGTTGACGGCACTTTCCGGTAGAACCGCTCAAATCAATTTGCTTCACAAAAGGATTACGTCTGATATGAAGATAACAATCATTCTCTGCATTGGTCATTGCTATTTTTACTGTATCCATTTGGGTATTCGAAACGTGTACGGTTGTCGCCTTGAAATCTCTCAGAACCAACTTTCCTTTTAAATTCTCAACAACCGGCAAAACCGGATACCACTTATTGTCTCCCTCCGTATTTGTCCAGGACAAGCTGCTGGTTTTACCATTAAAAGGAGCCGCAGCATTAACACATACCCCAAACAGCGTTTCGGCATATGTAGCCGAATAGGTATGCCATATTTTGCCTTCCGCATTCTTCCAGGTATTCATATCATTCCATGAGAAACCGTCTCTATGAATATCTATTCCCATAACTTCGGCGTTACATTTTCCCTCAATAACCGAAGGTTGCTTGAAGAACGCCGCATAATCCGCCGTTTCATCCGCGTTGAAATTCCAGTTTTGTTCTTGTGCGAAACCTAAAGTACTTGCAAATGCGAGTACTGCAATAGCAAATACTCTCTTTCCGATCAAAGTAATACTTTTCATAAGTTCAAATAATTAAGTGTTAAACATTTGTAAGATATTTATAGCAGGGGCATCAATAGCCCCCTTTATTTCAGAAGTCAAGCCCGTCTTCCCAATTTGGATTCTGAGTAATATTTCCATTGGTCAATACCCGTTCTTGAACAGGTATGGGATACAGATAATCTCTGTCCTCTCTCCACACTCGAGGTTCGTCTTTCACATCATGAACGATGATATTTCCTTTCAGTCCGTCTGTGAAGCGGAATTCATCTCCTAACTTATAGAACTTCCGGATATTTTTAACAAGTGTTCCCGTAGGTTTCTTTCCTGCATAAATACAGATATCCACTTTATCCTTATCACGCAGTGTCCCGTCATTCATATCAAACACACCAAACCGATTGTCACCCTCGCCATGTTCTAATCCGGGGAAATACATTCCTAAATAAGGTTGTTCAAATATTTTCCCTTCTTTCCATCTCATGACATCATAATACCTGAAACCCTCAAGAATCAACTCCACAGTACGTTCACGGCGAATTTCAAGAATAACCCCTTTATTAACACCTGTTACATTAGCATATCCGGTTTCTATATTACTCAAATAAGGATCCGGATTCGCATTGGCTTCCGCCATATTGATGTTAGGCATTCCTACACGATCACGAATTTTCTTAATTGAAATATCCAGATCACTTTGTGTTAAGGTTCCACGCTCGGCTTTTGCTTCGGCAAAGTTCAGATAAACCTCGGCAGCTCTAAACAAAATATAATCATTGGAAGATCCCATATAGCCGTCTCCACTGGCATCTGTCACCCATTTTATGATCTGGTATCCAGTAGTAGACGAGCTAAAATTGGGAGATTCGACCGTAGTACTGTTAATACGCATGTAGCCCGGTCCTACTACCGTCTGCGTCAGACGAGGGTCACGATTTTGCATTTCATCATAATACTGCATAGTCTGATACCCTTCTTTATCAGTAAACCGGCTTCCATCGGTCATCAAATAACTGTTGACAACTTTCTTATTCATACCGGGACGTCCATACGTAGGCCCCATCGTATTATAATTGGCTTCATGCATAACCGCCTTTCCCTTGTCATAGTCTCTTGCCAGAATGACTTCCTGAGAAATCGCATCCATGGAAGAGAACAGGTCACGATAAGGTTTCTCACCATCTTTATAAATAGAGTAAGGGCTGTTTGTTATAAAGTCTTCTGAAACAGAAATACATTTATCCAGATAGGTTTCATAACCCGCTATGCCATGATATTTCCGAAATGTACCCTCAAAAAGACAGATCCTCGATTTCAGTGCCATTGCCGTCCATTTGGTCACCCGGTAGAGTTCCGCCGCATCAGAAATATGCTTGATTGCATAATCTATATCTTCAATGATTTTTCCCATAACAAACTCTCTGGTATCCCGGGGCTTCATCAAATCTTCATCATTCGATGCCATCGCTTTATCGTACCAGGGAACATCACCGAATCGCTTTACTTTCTCAAAATAAAAGTACGCTCTGAAAAAACGTGCAATACCGTCATACTGTTCCCGAACAGTCGTATTGGAGCAACGTTGAGAATGTTCCAGATAAAAATTTATATTACGCAAATATCCCCAATCCCATCCGCCACCGGTAGTAGGGATCGTTCGTGAACCGATGATCGCTTCCGGCAAAGTAAACACGCACACAATATCATCGCTCTCCCCATAACCGGAAGAAGCACCCGGAAACATTCCATAAAAATTATTCGTCGCACTCTTTAACTCCATTTCATTATTATAATAAGTTTCCGGAGCCAGAGAGTCAAGTGGAAATCTATCTAACATATCAGCGCAACTCGTTGTACCCAACAATAACATTGCTACATATATATATTTAACTCTTTTCATTTTCATACTTACTGAAGGTTATTAAAAAGTTACATCTAAGCCAAAAGAGAATGTTTTAGCATAAGGATATACCCGGGCATCGGCATCGGCCGAGAATTGTTCCGGATCTATATATTTGGTTTTCAATTTCGTCCATGTCAACAAATTATCACCACTGAAGTAGAACCTCACACGCTCCATTCCTACCTTCGTAGTCCATTGGGCAGGAAGCGTATATCCCAACGTCAGATTTTTCAAACGGCAATAAGCAAGATTCTGCAGATAACGGTCATTGACTTTTGCTAATGAACGGTCGCCCTGTGCCGCATATCCACGCATTCTCGGGAAATAAGCATCCGGATTCTCTTCCGTCCAGATATTATCGACCCAATCAATTGGAGTGAATGAGGCATACGGACGGGCAAACCCTCCCCAAAAAAGCATGGCATTACCTCCCGGATAACGATTCTGCCGGCCTACTCCCTGGAAGAAAGCAGAACAGTCGAAACCGTACCAGTTGAAGCCCAAATTTCCACTGTATGTATAGCGTGGTCTTGAGTTACCTATAATGCGCATATCTCCACGGTCGTCCGCTGTTTTTTTACCATCATCAATCCTTCCGCTTCCATCAAGATCGGCAAAAATCATATCACCGGCTTTCAAACCTTTATTTTCTCCAATAGCGGTTTCTAAGATGTTCTTACAAACATAGCTGTGATCTATCGCTTCCTGATAAGCTTTTGCTTCCTCGTCCGTACCGAATAAACCGGTAACATGGTATCCCCATATTTCTCCGATTTCCATGCCTACATAATAGTTGGACTTGCTAAATTCTTTCAACGGGTTATCGTATTTCGTTATATGCGAACGACTGTCTGCCAGACTGAGTGACACATTGTAACTAAACGGTTTATCCAACAAGGTGAAACTGTCATTCCAACTCAACGTCATTTCAAAACCTTTTGTACGAAGATCTGCAGCATTCTCTTTAGGTGAAGTAGTCCCATAAACACCCGGCAAGGCTTTACCTGCAATAAGCATATCTCTGGTATCACGGATAAACACATCTGCACTATAAGTCAACCTGTTATTGAAAAATCCCAAATCGATACCCACATTCTTATGTATAATGGTTTCCCAAGTCTGGTCTCCTGCCGGAGGAGGGGTTACACTGGCATAGGTCAATCTGTCACCATCCAGCAGATATCCGTCATAATATGCCATAGTCAGTGTCTGAAGATAAGGATAACAATCCGTTACTGCCTGATTTCCCAAAGAGCCGATAGAACCTCTTATTTTTAAATTAGACACCACATTCCGAATCGGCTCAAAGAACTTTTCTTCACTTGCACGCCATCCGGCGGAGAACGACGGGAAAGTACCGGAACGCTGTCCTTTCGGAAAACGCGAAGAAGCATCCCAGCGAACATTAAACTCTGCCAGATATTTTCCCTTCCAGTCATAACCGAGACGACCGAAATAACCAAGTAAAGCCCATTCATTCTGGCCGCCTTCCAAAGTTACATCCTTCGAGATATCCCCTAAATTAAAGTCGTTCAAATTATCCGACTGGATATTCAATTTTGTTGCATAGATTCTCTTATAAGCATTCTGCTCATAGTTGAAACCGGCTACGGCACGCAAATTGTGTCCGCCAAAAGATTGTTCGTAATTGAAATAAGCATCTGCACTATGATAGTAAACTTTCTCGTTCAACTGACGCAACTTATTTTTAAACAATGAACCATCGGCATCCTCAAGAACTCCGGGATATTGTGAGAACTGGGATTTTGCCGTACGCTCCATATAATCAACCGTATTATACTTAAAACTGTAGTTGGCATTAAAAGATAGCCCTTTATATATTTTAAATGTAGCACCTACGGTATAAGTCATCTGCTTTTTATCTTCCACCGATTTAGAATTACCATCAGCAGTCATTATATGGACTCCATCAGTAGGCTGCTGGCCAATAATCGGGTTACTGAATACGTGTGTTCCGTCCGGATTATAAGGCATCAGGAATGGCATTGCATGGAAAGTATAATTAGGTAAATTGTTTCCGTGGCCTAATCCCGGAGCCGAATATTTGGAAGAGAAGAAACTGGTTGCAAAATTCAATGACAACCAAGACTTAACCTCGGCATTCAAACGGGCTCTCAGATTCCCAGTCTTATATTTATCCGGATTTTGTGCATAAATACCGGTCTGTGTATTGAAATTTCCACTTACCAGATAATTTATTTTATCAGTTCCGCCCGATATACTCACATTATTGTCCCATGTAGGGCGACTTGATTTTATCAAATAGTTATACCAGTCGAAATTAGCATAATACATATACTTATCCACACCGTCGCGATTCTGCACAACCGTCCACGGGCGTTCCGGATTCTCGGTTTTGTCATAACGACGGGCCTCGAGTTCTTTATAGTCGTCCTCCGTATACCGGGTATAAGAGTTTCCATTATAAGATCTCATAAAGCCATCCACTAACTTGGCCGCATCATATCCGGAAGTTATAAAATCGGTTTTCGTTGTTTCGGTAGAGAAACTGAACCTGCCATTATAATTTACCTGCATTTTTCCGGCTTTCCCTTTCTTCGTAGTCACCAATACTACTCCAAAAGGTGCTCTGGCACCATATATGGCAGCAGAAGAAGCATCTTTCAAAACAGAAATAGACTCAACATCACGTGGATTCAGATTATCAATGCTACCCTCAATGCCATCGATCAATATTAATGGTTTGGACTCCTGATTGATAGATGCAAAACCGCGAATATTCATACTGGTTGTCTCACCCGGCTTTCCGGAACCAAAAGATATATTCAAATTCGGAATTGCACCCTGAATGGCTTGTCCTAAGTTAGCTACCGGACGATTCTCAATCGCCTTCGAATCGGTATAACCGATCGCTCCTGTCAGATTGACTTTTTTCTGCGTGCCATAGCCGATTACTACCACTTCTTCCAGTGCCTTGCTATCTTCAGTCATCCTAATGTTAATATTCTGTTTTTCTTTCACTTTTACGGTTTGTGGCTTATACCCGATATACGTAAAAGTAAGGGTATGGCCTACCGGTACCTTTACACGATAAATTCCATCAATATCGGTTATTGTGACCCCTACCCCGTCCACTGCGACATTCACACCAATCAGAGGATCACCGGCATTATCCACCACTTTGCCACTCACATCCAAGTCGTTTCCCACCTGTTTTACAACCTGCGCTTTAGAAAGAATGATGTGATTGTCTTTAATTTCATAGCTCAGTTTTTGTCCTTCAAGGATAAGTTTGACAGCCTTTTCCAAAGGTTCGTTTTTAAAGTTCAACGTAATACGCTGATTCATGTTGACATCATTTACATTAAAGAAAAAAGACTTTCCGGTCTGTTTTCTTACAGCTTCAAGAGCTTCCTTAACCGTCACATTCTTTAGGTTAAGCGATACATTTTGCGCCTGGATGAAAGTGCACCAACAGAACAACAATAATGTAAACAGTCTCAATTTTCTTTTCATCATAAGAATTAAATAAGATTAATACGGATAAAATCAGTTAAGTAGGAATTTCAAAACATTGTATACATAGATTAAATATTCCGGTTTATATGAAAGACAGGTAAAAGAGAAATGTGTGTAGTCTGATTTTTACTTTTTTTCTTAAAACTTCAATATATCAATCTGGCAAAATGATATTTCCAATCCCGTACAATCCTTTTATTGGGAAAAATGATGTATAGAGAGGCAATTACGTCTTTATTTTCCAATCGTCTCTTTTCAATTTATCAGGTTCAGAGTCAACTACAGAATACATTCCTTGCACTTTCAGATATTTACTACACAAATCAACACATATCTCGCACTATATAACACTTTTTGCTACTTAATAACGAATCAAAATCAGATAGGAGATAGGGCAAAAACATGATTTTTGAGGAAGCAATATACCCGCTTTACAGAGCTTTTGTCGCTCCTCGTAGAGTCTTATGCCGTTCCTCTACGAGTCTTTTATATTTTCTCGTAGAGGAACCGTACTTATTATATAAAGATAGTAAGGTCAAGGTATGTAGAAAACAACATATTCATTCAAATTAAGTGAATATATGCAGAAAAGAGGGAGTCATATATTGAATTATTATACAATCCATTTTCTATTTGAAATAAATTTGCAGAATAGCATGTCAGAAAAAAGACAATATAAAATCAAAAGAATAGTATAATCCGCTTTTTAGTAACACTTTTTTCAAACAGCTACCTTGAATTTCTCTAACTATGGTTCCAGTACATTTATAAAAATTAGAATAGATAACAATAAAACCATCTACCTCAACGATTTCTCTATTTTATCAATGAAGGAATATTTCCAATCCATCTCATCCCTGCCGGACAACTTTTACGAATACGATTACCCGGTAAAACAACTTCTACCTCCACATCACCGGATAAATTAAGATGTATTCCCACAACCGTTTCTTCATCGGGAGCAATGCAAAGAATCCCCTCTTCATATTCGGCTGTACAATTCCAACACCGAACCCGGCCGGCTCCATCCGCCACAACATAGGCAGAGGTCAAAGCACATTCTTCCATTACCTTAAAGATCTCCTGTATGGTGTTATCACCCGCACCACCCCGCTCACCAAATGCACAAACGGCATTCTCATTATCCGGTCTCAGCCAGGGACTGATCATATCCAAATACTGTTCTCCGACGATGGAATCCACCGGATGCCAATCATGTTGCCTGTCGGTCCTTTCCATACAAACCTTACCTTTGATATAAGGATCGGGAAGAAATCCCCACCGCAAATGCCCGTTCAATTCCATAAATTGAGCACATGCACCTAACGTATCCATAAAATCGGATAGATAACGGACTTCTCCCGTCAACAGGTAAAGGTAATAACACGCATAGATCTTCCATGCCGTCCAGCCGTGAGGAGAATTCATTACCTGATTCGGTACAAAATAAACATCAAGGGCCTCCCAATAACGCAAAGTTCCCCCTCTCATACGACAATCCGGAATTAACTGCTGTTCCAGACATTGATGCTTGCCCATCAGATAAGCAGCAGCAGAAGTATATCGCTCCCGTCTTGCAGAATCACCTTCCAACAACGCCCGCAGCGCCAATTGCAAGGCACTGCAGGTTATCATTCCATCTTCAAAAGTCATATCTCCTTCTGTCTGAATATCATCGAGTCGAAGCAATAAATCATCAATCGCCCTTTCTGCCGATTCTTTATGCCGTACATAACGCTCTTTCCACAAAGGGGAGCCGATAAGCCCTCTTTCGGCTGCCACCAATTCAAGCATCGATTTGGCCGGATAAATAACAGCCGTATAATGGGTCCCCTTGGAACGGTACGCACCGTCTGCCGACTGCACTTTCTCCGAACATAAATAATCGCCCACATGAGCCGCCTTTTCAAGATAACCGATATCGCCTGTAGCCTCCCATAAATCAACCAGCATTCCAACGAGCGTAGAGAAATTCTGTACCCTGTCCGGTGCGGCTTCAGATTTAGGAATCCAAGTCAACGTATCGATAAAGAAAGGAAGCGTACGGTTAAAACGTTTCTCAAGTATACTATCCACAGAAGTCTCCGGAAAATGGCGAGCGCCCAGAAAAGCTGTATAATATCCATAAAAAGCTTCACATCCATTTGAAAAAAGAGGTGGATTCCTTGCCACAAAATCACGGGCATTCTTCATATACCAAGACCAGGGATTGCGTATGTAAATACCGGCTTCTGCTGTTTTTCCATTGATAGCCGTAGCCGTAATCCGATAAAGCCCTTTCTGTGAAGAAGGAGAAAATAAAGCAGAATATACATTATCAGCTACACCATCAACCGGCAAAACAGACTGCGTACCATCGGGTGCTTTTACGATCAGTTTTTCCAAACCGCTCTGGCTATGGATAAGTAAACGACTCGTTTCGTGTCCGGCCATCGTATATTTCTCACATTCAATCATCGGAGCCTGTATCCATTGAGATAGCTTTTCTTTCACTCCGGCAAGCCGGTCGACCACTCCCAAATGTAATGTCCATTTTCTTGTTTCATGTGGTTTCAGTGAAATATTGTTCTGGGGATGCCGCTCTGGCAAAGGCAGGCAGTGCAACAAATCGAGACTCCCTGTCTTTATCTGGTGCCCCCACTTCCACTCCATCGATCCTTCATATACATAATTCAATGTATAAGAAGCTACAGGTTCTTCGACCCCGATTCCCATAATGATCTGACGTGGAGACATAAAATATCCCCAAGCAAAATCCTTCTCACAACGCAGCAAAGTAGGGAAAAACTTAGTATCCCAATCCGGATATGTTTTCATCTCCGAATCAACTCCTATAAAAAGCCGGGAATATTCAGGTCTAAAAACATCATCTCCCCGATTAGATATAGTACATTCAACAATCAAATGATCGTATGCTGCCTTATATCGAAGTGTGTAATAAATATCACCCTGATGAGCTTCGAACACATAAAGCTGCTTTTTCGAAGGACACAATTGCATGCCGCTCCATGCCGGCCCTGCCAAGCTGTCATCTCTGAAAGGAATCGTTTCCCAAACATCTCCCATCAATTGTCGGAACTGTTTTATGGTTCCTCTATCCGGATGAACAGATACCTCCCATCCGTGTTTCTCACCTCCTATCGTCAGATATTCAGTTGACGAGAGAGTAAAGGGATAGATTATAAACAAAAATACAAAACAATGAAAATGAATGAATTTGCGCTGATCTTTCATGAATAATTCTATTTAGGAAATTGCACACCGACTGTATCAGAACAATACAGCCCCGACAAATTCCGGATAAACAAATATCTATGTGTTAATTAATCAGCATAAAGGCAGACAGAGAAAAAAGCATTAATGGAAAATGCGAATTTCACTCTTGTCCATATCGTAATGATAATTAAATTTATTCGTAGCAGACATAATATCCATAATTTGCACGATATTGTCCGCTCCGATAGTTATATCACCATAAAAAATCAAATGCTTCAAATCATCATTGTCAAAATGAATGGTGACATCAAATGCCCGTTCCAAAATTTTAGCTATATTACCTAATTTCTCCTCATTAAAGAATACATTATTATCAATCCACGCATTCATATATTCAGCATTGATATCTTTGACGGTCAAGACTCCACTCCTTTTATTACAGGTTATCAATTGATTGGGTTTCAACAAAATAGATTTATCAAACCTACTGTCACGAAAATCAACGGAGCCTTCCAATAGAGCTACCCGGATTTCATCATCTTCCTGATAATTCTGCACATTGAATTTAGTTCCCAATACTTTTACCTTCGCTTCACCCGAAACCACCACCAACGGAAGCTCCGGATTCTTACTGATTTCGAAATACCCTTCACCTTGCAATGACAAATCCCGATTCGTTATTCCAAACTGATTATTATAGCAAAGTGTGGATGCAGCATTCAGCCAAACGATACTGCCATCCGGAAGATTAAATTTCAACTTGGCCCTTCGGGGAGTTTCCAATGAATAAGTCATCAATTTTTCAGAAGATGAGGTACTCAATAAATAATTAGTTCCTATACCTGCCATAAAAATCAGACAAATACATGCCGCATAATAAAGAATCCTCCTCAAAGGAATCATCTTATTCTTGCTTTTTACAGTTCTATCCACTTTTTCCTTAAAATTTTGATATGCAAGCTCTTTATGATAACGCTTTTTATCGGTAGAAGCAACGGAAAGCAACCACGCTTCTTCATACTGCTGAAAGTATGCTTTATTTTCGGCAGACTCCTTTACCCATTTCCGCAAGACCTGCAAATCTCCTGAAGAAATGGTTCTCTCTAAAAAAGAGAGTATCAAACTATCTATATTTGTTATATTTCTTTCCATATTCTATAACTTAAGACAATCCGTTTGCACTTTTGTGTAGTCTAATATGACGATTTTATTTCAAAATCATTAAAGTAACGTTAAAAACACCAGAATTGACAGTATATAGTCTTTCAACTCTAACCGTAGTTTCCCTAATGCATTCTTCATGTGATATTTCACTGTATTAACCGAAATATTCAGTTCACTCGCTATTTCTTCATATTTCATACCGTCAAACCGGCTCATTTTAAATACAGCCCGGCATTCGGGAGACAATTCATTAATTATCGAATTTATTTTATTCTCCAACTCCTGTTCCAGCAAGCTTTCTAACGGATGCTTGTTCTCTATGAAAAATAATTCTTCTATTGCCGCTTTATCCTCATATTGATTAATACTTATTTCCCGTTGAATATATTCCTGCTGCAGATAATTAATACAACGATTCTTCACGCTCCTCACTAAATAAGAGCGCAGAGAATACTTAATATCAATATTGTCTTTTATTTCCCACAAATTATAAATGATATCTCCCACTATCGTTTCCGAAATGTATTCATCTCTTAGATAACTGTCAGCAACCATACATAAGAAATCATAGTATTTATCAAAAATAAAACGAAAGGCATATTCATTTCCTTCTCTCAAATAGATCATGACATTATTATCCGTAATAATATCATTTTTGTTACTCATAGTCATAGTTAATCTCCAGGTACACCTGTCATTTAGTCAAATTAAGTAAAAGATTTAATTGTTGTATTTCAAAGATAAATAAATCCAATCATACTAATAACAAAAAGTCTAATTATTTACTTTTTCTGATTAAAAAGCCAATCCATAAAGTCTGGATAATTAAAAGCCGGATACCATGAAAAATGATCGCACCCATAGAACTCAATATATGAAACATAATAATGATACTCATACATCATCTGCATACACTGTCCAATACTATCCCGCTTATTACCCGGATCCTGTAATTGTGAACCGCTAAAAAGCTGTTTGAACCCACTATCGATAACATTATTCTGACAGAAAGTCAAAGGAGAATAACCCCGCAAAACGATGATAAAGAAAACGATATATAGTTTCCTGTAACTACGATTGTTTTTCATAATAGGACATAATTTGTTTAAGGCATTGGTACCTCCCCAACAATCAGACAGTCAATATGAAAAAACGGGTAGTGTAATATCTTGATTTTTCCATATCCTTAAAAGATATTAACAATACATTTTAAGAAAAATATAAATTCTATTTATCCAAACATCTATTAAGAGCCGGTTTAAATTTTCCTCTCAATAAAAAAGAGGCAGCACAAAATTTTCTATCTCATCAGAAAATCATGTGCCGCCTTTTCTTTACTTTATTGGTGATAAACTAAAGTAATATTTCATATTTTAATTCAGGAAACCATTTTTCCAGAATATTATCTACTTTGGATTCTATTTCAGGGGTTATGTGCTTTTTCACTTTCTTATATGCTATCGTTACAGCTGTTATTTCATCTATCCAGCCCAAAACAGGGAATCGCCGGGCAGATATCAAATCAACAGGTAATATTAAATAAGAGAGTGCAGAAACAACCAAAAGTTTATCTGACAAGGGTGTATCAGGACTCTTCAATACATAATAAAGAGAAAGCACAGGACGCATGGAAGTACGTCCAAGAGTTTTCCCCCAATCTTTTATCTTTTCTAAAAGCTGGTCAAAATCCAACTTACTAACAAATCTGTCTATCTCTTTCATATGCGATACTATTTATATATTGATTTTTTTCTCCTGATCCAATAATCTATCCCTAAAAGCCCCAAAGCCAATAACGCAATATAAGCATAGAAAGCTATTAACGGGAAAGAGGTTGAAGAAAGCTTCAAATGAAGCATAAAATCCGATGGACTGAAATCTAAATAAAAAAACAAATAGTAGACTAAAGTACCCAACATCACAAACAAAGCAGCCAATAAAGAGAAAAGCAGATTCCTCTTTTTCCGTCTTTCCTGTTTTACTGCCTCTACGCGTATCTGTTCCATCATACGAAAAGTGAAATTGGAAGACAGACTTCCGGATTTTCTCTTTTCAAGCACTTGTTTCAATGTATTATCGATTTTTGTTTCCATAACGGCTCTCCTCATTCATTAATAAATAGATTTTCTTACGCGTCCGATGCAACTTCACTTTTACATTTCCAGACGACAACTTTAAAATCTCACTAATCTCTTCCATTGATCTTTCCTCATAATAAAAAAGGGTAATTAACGCTTTCTCTTCTGCAGTCAAGCGATCAATCGCATGTATTAGTTTCGCTATCCGTTCTTCATCATCCGTCAGACAAAGTATATCGTCTGCTTTATCGTCAGGCACATTGTTAATGGTATTTTCATCCACATAGAAAAACTCCTGCTTCTTTTTACGAGTTGCGGATATGGCCGTATTATAAGCAATCCGGTAAATCCACGTAGAAAACAAACACTCTCCTTTATAATTACTCAGGTTCCGGAAAGCTTTTAAGAAAACATCCTGTACAAGCTCCTCCGCATCTTCAGAGCAACCGACTATTTGCACGATCAACGAATAGAGCGGACGACTGTAACGATCGAGTAAAACAGAAAAATACTCCGTTTCTCCATCCAAAATCCGTGCAATATACCGTGTCTCTTCGTTTTGTACCATGATATCCGGTTAGACGCAGTTTACAGAAAAAGGTTACAGAAATAACCTAAAAGTCTGTCTGAATTTTCCCTTAAAAGCTTTATCAGCTTCTTTTGAGCAAAATTAAAACAGGAATACCTTTTATATCCTTACCGGATACAGGAATCATCCCGATAAATAAATTCAATTTTACTGTAACCTTTTTCACTGTATCGCGTCAAACAGTACAAAGAACGAAATTATTCACTTAAAAACATACGATTATGATGGATTTTATTATGGTTCCACTCATCATGGGAATTATTACATTAGGAATTTATAAACTGTTCGAACTATTTGCATGCAGACGAGAACGCATGGCTATCATTGAAAAATTGGGCGATAAGATTTCAGCAGCCGATTGGAAAGGAAAGTTTTCCCTACCCATTTACAACCATTATTCTTTTAGTACATTGAAAGGAGGCTGCCTGATGTTAGGTATCGGATTGGGGTTATTGATTGGCTTTTTTATTTGTGCATCTGCCATACCCGATTATCTTGCTACCAGTGACCTCAGTTGGAATGCGAGACAAATAGTCGGCATCGTTTACGGTTCCAGTGTTCTGCTTTTTGGAGGTGCTGGCCTGATTACCGCTTTCCTCATTGAGAACAAAATGAATAAAAAGAAAGAAGACCGATAAGAACCGGAAAATATATAAAAAATTCTTCGCTAAGAACCTTACCCCTACTACAACACAACATCGGTAGCAGGGGTAAAGTCTTTTTTAAAGAGACTTTCTGTACCCTTTTATTTTCTATCTAAAAAAGTATCAATTAGCCGATATACACATTTACACACAGAAAAACATAAAGTTCGTCTTCTTGTTGTTCAAACTCAATTTTATCTTCTCTGGCTAACCAACCTAAAGCTGCCCCCAACTCTTTATCTTTGAGCCCGGATTTCCTTTTAAGGCTCCCGTAGCTCCATTTGTCATTGTTGCTTAGCAACTGCCAAACTTTCCCGGCATTCAAGCCAATTTCCATCTTATCCATATTTAATACAATAATTTAAAGGTTGTAATACAATCGGTTACCATTTCATCGATTAAAGTTAACAAAATTGCGCAAACATTGTTACTGCAAAAACAATAAATTTCTATTTCACACAGCATTTTTAACATAATGACCGTCTTACAACTCAATATATTACTGTTCTTAGCATACGTTAAACGGGATACTTTTTTTCATTATAATATGTTAGCCAAAGTTAGTATAAAACGTGTTTATACGGCAATAAGAAACAACTTGAAGAAATAGTGTAACTACTAAAAAAAAGAAAGCCACTTCAAACAAACTGAAGCGGCTTTCCTCTTAAAATTATGGGATAATATTACATCATTCCACCCATTCCTCCCATTCCGGGAGCACCCATCGGCATTTCGGGTTTATCTTCCTTTTTCTCTACAATTACACATTCGGTAGTAAGGAACATACCGGCAATAGAAGCAGCATTCTCCAAAGCTACACGAGCAACCTTAGCAGGATCGACTACACCGGCAGCGTGCAGATTCTCGTAAACATCCATACGGGCATTATAACCAAAGTCACCCTTGCCTTCACGAACTTTCTGAACTACTACAGCACCTTCCTTGCCTGCGTTAGCTACAATCTGACGAAGCGGCTCTTCAATGGCACGCTTGATGATTTCCACACCGGTTGTCTCGTCGGCATTATCACCCTTCATACCTTCCAGAACATCGATAGCACGAATATAAGCTACGCCACCACCCGGGATGATACCTTCTTCGATAGCAGCGCGAGTTGCACGCAATGCATCGTCTACACGGTCTTTCTTTTCTTTCATTTCTACTTCAGAAGCAGCACCTACATAAAGAACAGCTACACCACCAGACAATTTAGCCAAACGTTCTTGCAGTTTTTCCTTGTCAAATTCTGAAGTTGCACTCTCAATTTGAGATTTGATAACAGCTACACGGTTAGCAATAGCTTCTGGATTGCCAGAACCTTCTACAATTACAGTGCTGTCCTTGTCGACAGTGACTTTAGATGCTTGTCCAAGTGCTTCAATGGTCGCATCCTTGAGTTCCAATCCGAGATCTTCTGTAATGACTGTTCCACCTGTCAAGATGGCAATATCTTCCAACATAGCCTTACGACGATCACCAAAGCCTGGTGCTTTAACAGCTACAACGTTGAAAGTCCCACGAATCTTGTTAAGAACAAGTGTTGGCAGAGCTTCGCCATCTACATCATCTGCAATGATCAAAAGCGGACGGTTGGTTTTCAAGATGCTTTCCAACAATGGCAGAATTTCTTGAATGTTAGAAATTTTCTTGTCTGTAATCAAAATATAAGGGTTGTCCAGATCAGCCACCATTTTTTCACTGTCTGTTACCATGTATTGAGACAAGTAGCCACGGTCAAACTGCATTCCTTCTACAACATCCAGCTCAGTTTCCATCCCTTTGGACTCTTCGATAGTGATAACCCCGTCGTTGCCAACTTTTTCCATAGCTTCAGAGATGTATTCTCCGACTTTTTCAGAACGTGATGAGACAGCCGCAACTTGCGCAATCGCTTCTTTATTAGAAACCGGAACAGAATTTGCTTTTAAGGCTTCAACAGCTGTTGCAACAGCTGTTTCAATACCACGACGAATGCCAATTGGGTTTGCACCAGCAGTTACATTTTTGATTCCTTCGCGGACAATTGCTTGCGTCAAGACAGTCGCAGTGGTTGTTCCGTCACCAGCAATATCATTGGTTTTTGAAGCAACTTCTGACACCAACTTAGCTCCCATATTTTCAAAATGATCTTCGAGTTCGATTTCTTTTGCAATGGTTACACCGTCGTTTGTGATGAGTGGTGAGCCAAATGATTTTTCAAGAACAACATTACGGCCTTTAGGACCTAAGGTTACTTTAACGGTATCTGCTAAAATATCGACGCCGCGCACCATGGCGCTTCTTGCATCTGCTGAAAATTTAATATCTTTTGCCATTTTTACAATTCCTCTTTCTATAAATTTTTATTTATTCAACAATCGCTAAAATATTTGCTTCATTGACAACGAGGTACTTTTCTTCGCCGTCTTTAACTTCAATTCCCGCATGGCTTTCAACGAGAACGGTATCACCAGCTTTTACGCTTGGCGCAACGAGTTCACCGTTGAGTGTACGAATTCCATCCCCGGCAGCTACAACTTTTGCTGTCTTTGTTGCGTCTTGTCCTGCACCTGCAATGACAAAACCACCAACTTTTTGTTCTTTTTCTTCTACTTTTAAGACCACACGGTCGCCTAATGGTTTAAGCATTTGTTTACCTCCAATATCTTGTTTTAGCACTCTACAAGTGCGAGTGCTAATATTTACATTTTCTATTGTATCACTTGGTCAGAAATAGTCAAGAAAAAAACTCTGTCAAACGACAAAGTTTTTAGGGGGAAAGCAAATAAATTTTTATCGAACCAATCTTAATTTTTCTTCAAAATCATCAATGACTCTTTGAAGATTCAGTCGTCCTTTGTAAATACCATAACCAAAGACAAGCATGGCTAATATTCCCAACACTGCTAGGATTATTCCAAGAACAAAGGCAATGAGATTGGTTTGACGGAAGAAATAGATCAGAACAAGACCGATACTAGCAATAGTAAAGAAGAGACTAAACCAACGCCCTAGATTTTCAATCATGTGTTTTTGGTATTGAATTTCCGTTTCATATCCTTGAATCAATTCTTGTTCTGTCATAATTTTCTCCTATTTTTAGTATTTCAATCCTGGGTTGAAGAATCCAACCAATACACCAAGGAAGGCTACTACAACGAGAAGTAACATTACTTTAATTGGTGAAAGGTTTTTCTTCGCCATCAACCACCAGCAAAAGACGATAAACAAAGCTGTCAATAGACCTGGATAGACACCGTCTAATTGATCTTGTAGTACCAAGAAAGCTTTTCCTGAAGAGTCTTTCAATTTGAAAGCTGTCTTAACAGGTACCCATGTCGCTGCAACAGCACCGATAACCATACCACCAATGATAGACACAGACTTACGGATAGCTTGTCCTTGAGGTCCGACAAGAAATTCAACTGCTTTGTCACCAAGTTCATAGCCTTTAAAGTAGGCAAATTTCATACCGAAGTAAGCGAGCAAGTTCCAAACAACGATATAGAAAATTGCACCAAGTGGCGAACCACCATTTGACAAACCAAGAGCAATACCTAGTATAATCGGAATCAAGGTACCAACAATCAGTGAATCACCAATTCCTGCAACAGGTCCCATCAGCCCCGCACGAAGACCGTTAATCGTTTCGTCGTCTACTCCATCAGCACCGTTAGCACGCGCCTCTTCTAGACCAGCTGTAATCCCTACAATCAAAGCACCTAATTGAGGTTCTGTGTTGAAGAATGCTGTGTAGGTGTGCATTGCTTTTGCTTGATCTTCTTTTTTAGAATATAATTCTTCCACGATTGGCAGCATTGAAGCTAGGTAACCAAATGTCTGCATGTGTTCTTGTGAGAAGCAAGTTAAGTTCCCATAATACCAATGATGGAAAGATTTTCCTAATGTTTTTTTCGTTAATTTAACCATTTTAAATATCCTCCTCATCGTCGTCATCATCAAAACTTGCACTTGAAGCTGCTTGTGCTCTTACATTTTTAGCCATTTGAATTTCATAGAATAATACTGCGAAAATCAATGAAATTACTGCACAAGATACAAGGTTAAGTCCTAGTGAAGCTGCTAAAGTAAATCCAACAAAGAATGGAATGAAATCGACAGCTTTTTCAACAATTTGTTTCAAGAGGATTGCAATTCCGACACATGGAAGGAGAGAGCCGACCGTAAAGAGGGTTTTCATTGGAATACCATCCAATGGAAGAGCTGTTTTTAAAGCAGTAACCGCATCGGCACCTAATTTACACATAATAAGCGTTGGCAAGAATGAGAATACTAAATGGGAAATCCATGGGAAGCCCCAGTCTACCACATATAAGCGTTTAAATTCACCTTTTTCAACAGCTTTCCAGCCAATATGTTGCCAAAGTAGATTCATAGTAGCTGTACCATAGAAAAGAACTGTACCGACTGTACCAACGAGTGTTCCCATTGATTTAGCCAAGTTAGCAGCATCTGCAGAATCAAGTGACAGTCCTTGTGATTGAATAGCAACCATTGCCAGAGGAATCCCAATATAAGAAACCGCACGCACGTCAGCTGAAACCGTACCACCAGGTGTTACCAAAGCAATATAAACGAGCTGCATAGCAACCCCACAGATGATACCTAATTTCACATCTCCTAAGATCAGTCCTGAAACGAGACCACCTACAAGTGGGCGTCCAAGAGTATAGTTACCAATGGAAGTACCACCTAGACCAGGCATAGATGATAGACAGGCAAATAACCCTAGTAAAGCGGCTTGAAACCACGAAATTGTCATAATAAAGCCTCCTTAATGCTTATTATATTTTATTAAAAACCGAATTTAGACTTGAAATCGTCCCAATAGCCAATAGACACATCTGGTAAGAGTTGGAATTTCACTTTATAGCCAGCTTTTTGAATTGCTTCAAGTGCTTCTGCTTCTTCCTGTGTAATGGATTGATTGTTTCCCAATTTAGTAGCACCCGGACGATCATTAGCTGGACCAACGATGATTTCTTTGATATCACCAGGCACAAAACCTTGATCAACTAGTATTTCTTTCATGTCAATTGGATTTTTAGTAATCAAGAAATAGCGACTATCGGAATCCAATACCTTTTGTGATTTTTCTTTCCATGCTTCTTTTGTCCAAACAAATGTTTTTTTATCAGAAGCTGCTTTATAGGCTTGCTTTAAAACTGCATTTCCTGCTGCAGCATTATTGACAGCAACTAACCCGTCACAAGGATATTCCTTTGCCCAGCGAGTTACTGTTTGACCGTGAATCATACGGTCATCAATACGTACAAATGAAATTGTCATGATAAATCTCCTTTTTAATCTTTTTTAAATATCGTCTTCATCCTCTTCGTCACTAGCAACTACATCAAATTCTTGCAGCGCTGCGGATGCTTCTGAGAGAATGGCTTGTGCCAATTCTTTTCCTTCCAACATATCTTTCATCACTAAGCCTGTGAGTGCCATTGTCAAATTGAGACCACCAAGTACGACTGCAGTGTTTAACTTGCCAAGTTCTGATAAAACATTGCAAGCTGTTGTCAAAGGGCTTCCTCCGACAATATCTGCTAATACCAAAACCGTATCTTCTACACTAAGACCGGATAATGCTTGCCGAAAATCAAGAGCAAAATCATCAACAGACTTGCCTTCTTTTAATCCTACTGCAATGACTTGATTTGTC
>OGHJ01001060.1_pt1 | contig 32694 bp, 20 predicted proteins | sample 1571351 | NCBI WGS metagenome assembly OGHJ01 (sample SAMEA2582037, study PRJEB24529) | metagenome | biome: Human gut stool | place: China | collected 2011 | reverse complement strand
CCCGATATTCTGATCGGCGCAACGGTGGTCTCCATCGGTACGACCCTGCCGGAGGTGATGGTTTCCGCGACCTCCGCGGTTTCCGGTCACGGCGAGCTTGCCTACGGCAACGCCATCGGCTCCATCATCTGCAATACGGCGCTGATCGCCGCCATCACCATCGCGGTCAAACCGGGTCAGGTCGATCGTGGTACGATGAAAACACCGGTGCGGTTTTACTTCATCGCGGCAGCCTTCTACGCCGCAACGGCATACCTCAAGGGGCATTTTACGCGCACAGACGGTATCATCCTTTTGCTGATTTTCGTCGCCTACATGTCTGTTGCCATCGTGCAGGCCATCCGCGACCAGCAGCTGCAGGAAAAGCTCGCGGAGGGCGCAGATCCGCATGACATCCGAGAGGACGAGCTCGAAAGCACCTTCAACCCGCTCTGGAAGGATCTGCTGCTGCTCGTTGTCGGCGCAGCCCTGATCGCGGTCGGCGCGAATCTGCTCGTCGACAACGGGACGATTCTTGCCCGCATGCTGGGCGTGCCGGAATCCGTCATCGCGCTGACCTTCATCGCGCTCGGTACCTCGCTGCCGGAGCTGGTCACCGCTGTCACCTCCCTCGCCAAGGGACATGGTGCGCTCTCGCTGGGCAATATCATCGGCGCGAACATGTTCAATCTGGTACTGGTCAGCGGTCTGTCCATCACGCTCAATCCATTTGATCTGCCAACCGAAAAGCTGCTGGCCGGACACAACGCGTCTCTGGTCGTCGATGTCCCGCTGACCTTCATCGTGATGCTCCTGCTGACCCTGCCGGGACTCGTCAAAGGCAGGCTCTACCGCTGGCAGGGTATCCTGCTGCTGGCAATCTATGCGGTCTTCTGTACGTTCCAGTTCCTGCTGTAGCAACCGCCGGAAGCGCCGCCGCGCAATACCGTCAAAAAGGAAGAACCCGCGCAAATTCCAAGATGCGCAGCCCGCAAAACTGTGATATAATAGCTTTACCAAATCAGTGCGCCGCAAAGCCGCAGGCAGCGCTGACGCAAAACAGAAATCAATACCTACGGAGGAAACGATATGAACTATGAAAAACTCGCGGAGCTGCTGTTTCCGCATATCGACAAAACACCCGCGGATTACGAGGCGATGTACCCTGCCCGCGATCTGCCTGCCGGCGCGAAGGTCACTAGGCTCGGACCGAGCCCGACCGGTTTCATTCACCTCGGTAATCTCTACGGCGCATTCGTAGACGAAAGACTGGCGCATCAGTCCGGCGGGAAATTTTTTCTCAGAATCGAGGATACCGATGACAAACGCTATGTAGAGGGCGCGGTCGAGATCATCATCAACTCTCTGCGCTTCTTCGGCATTCAGTTTGACGAGGGCGCGACGATGAACGGCGACATCGGCGACTACGGCGATTACACACAGAGCCATCGCGGTCCGATCTACCAGTGCTTCGCCAAGAAGCTGGTCGCGGAAGGAAAGGCCTACCCCTGCTTCCTGACCGAAGAGGACATCACGGAGATCCACGCGCAGCAGGAGGCCCAAAAGGCGAATCCCGGCATCTACGGCAAGTGGGCGAAGAGCCGCGATCTCTCCATGGAAGAAATCGAAGCGAAGCTGGCTGCCGGCACGCCGTATGTCATCCGCCTCAAATCCGATGGCGATATGAGCCTGCCGGAAGATCAGATCAAGCGTTTTCAAGTCGAGGACGCGATTCGCGGCACGCTGGATATGCCGGTCAACGATCAGGATACGGTTCTGCTTAAGGCTACCGGTATTCCGACCTACCATTTTGCCCATGTGGTGGACGACCATCTGATGCGCACGACCCATGTGGTGCGCGGTGCAGAATGGCTGCCATCCCTGCCGATTCACGTGGAGCTGTTTGAGAAGCTGGGCTGGGAAGTGCCGATCTACTGCCACACCGCGCAGCTGATGAAGCTGGACGAAGAAGGCAACAAGCGCAAGCTTTCCAAGCGCAAGGACCCAGAGCTTTCCTTAGATTACTACCGCAACGAGGGCTATCATCCGGCAGCGGTCCGCGAATATCTGCTGACCATCCTCAACTCTAACTTTGAGGAATGGCGCATCGCCAATCCGGACGCGCCAATCGATGATTTCGCCTTTACGACTGAGAAGATGAGTAACTCCGGCGCCCTGTTCGATCTGAACAAACTGAACGACATCAGCAAGGACGTGCTGCTCAAGATCAGCGCTGCCGACCTGTTCGACTTCCTCAAGGCGTGGGCGGAGGAGTTCAAGCCGGAGCTTCTGCATATCTTTGCAGACCGCGCCTATCTGGAAAAAATTCTCGACATCGGCCGTCACGAAGAGCGCAACCCGCGTAAAGACCACATCTACGCGCAGCAGATCATCCAAAACATCAGCTATTTCTTCGACGACCTGTTTGAGATTGAAGACGACTTCCCACAGGAAGCCGCCGGCGATGTACAGGCGATCATCGAGAAGTATCTCGCGACCTACGACCACAAGGACGATCAAGAAGTCTGGTTCGGCAAGATCAGGCAGATCGCTGACGAACTCGGCTACGCGGTCAAACCAAAGGATTTTAAGAAAAATCCGGATCAGTACAAGGGTCACGTTGGTCATGTCAGCACGGTCATCCGCGTGGCGCTGATGGGACGGCAGCAATCTCCGGATGTCTGGGAAATCCAGCAGATCCTCGGTGAAGCGCGCACGCGCGCAAGATTGTCAAAATTTTTATAAACTTTTTTGCCCGCAGGAGGGCGCTGCAAACCGCATAAAATCAAGCCTCACAAAAGCTGTTCCGCATCATGGAACAGCTTTTTTACATTGTAGAACACCTCCTCTTTACATTTTTTCGATTTTGACTATGATAAAGATAAAGAACAACGAAAGCCGCAGCAACGGGCTTTCATGGAAGAATAACATTATGAGGAGGATATAACAATGTTGAAGATGCAAACAGGTACCAGTACAAATGCAAACGCGGCGCTCGCCGGCAAAGAAGCAGCGGAAGCTGTAAAAGCAGATCTCAAAGATATGAAGATGGCCTTCGTCTACAGCGGTGTGCAGTATGATCAAAAAACGATGTTGCACGCGATAAAGGAAACGCTTCCCGGCGTTCCTCTGATCGGAAATACCTCCTTTACCGGAGTGATGACACAAGAAGGGTTCGTCAGCAGTGACGATGGCTTTGTCGGCATCATGGCCGTCTCTGATCCGGATATGACGGTCGGCGTTGCCGGCATGGCAAAACAGGGCAGCGCGAGAGAAACCGGACACAAGGTCGCGGAGGCTGCTTTAAAGAACGCCGGCAAGACCGAAGCGCCTGCTTTCTTCTACATGTCCGCGCCATCCGGCGAAGAAGAATATTACTTAAAGGGCATTACCGAAGTCATCGGCAGAGTTCCGTTCTTTGGCGGCAGTGCCGCAGACAATGCGATCGCAGGCGAATGGCTGCTCTATACCGATGAAAATATCTATGCGGACGGCATTTCGGTCGCGTTCTTCTATACGGACAAGGCGTTCGCGAACGTCTTTACCGGCGCTTATCGAGAAACGACCAACGTCGGCGTCATCACCAAGATTGTCGGAGATCGTACCCTCGCGGAAATCAACGGCATCCCGGCGCTGGAACAGTATCGCGCATGGACCGGCGCATCGGCTGAAGATGTGAAAGGCGGCAATCTGCTTGCTTACGCCATCCAGAAACCGCTCGGCGTCAAAGATCCGCTCGGCGATCTGATCGCGGTCAGACACCCGATGAACGGCAACGATGACGGCAGCATGAACATCGGCAACAATCTGGCAGTCGGTACCGCAGTTATTCAGCTAGAGGGCTCGGTAGATGAAATCATCGCGGCAGTCGGCAAGACCTTAAAAGAACTCGAAGCCAAGATCGGCGCGCCGATCGCGGGTCTGCATCTCGTACACTGCGGCGGCAGAAGAGCCGGCATCGGCGACCGCATCAACGAAGTCTATGATCAGGTCAAAGCAGCAGTCGGTGACATTCCGTTCCTCATGGAATATACCTTCGGCGAGTACGGCTATGAAGATGACGGACGCAACACCTGCGGCGGCTTGATGCTTTCTTTCACCGCGTTTGGTAAATAACGCCGCGTTAACCGCGCATCCGGCATGTGAGAAACACAGACAGCAGATCATCCAGCCGGACAGAAAGCTGATCTGAAACCAAGGATAAAAGCGTATTTGTAATTCGTGATGGATCGTAATCCATAAATCATGCATACTAAAAAGGAGTGTATCACAATGAAGATGATTATTGATGGAAAAAAAGTAGACAGTCTCAGTGGAGAAACCTTTGACGTAATCAATCCAGCAACCGGCAAGGTCATTGAGAGCGTTCCGAAGGCAACGGCAGAAGACATCGAACTGGCGGTCACTGCCGCTGTCAAAGGGCAGAAGGAATGGGCTAAGACATCGGTTACGCAAAGAGCGGATATTCTGCACCGTTTTGTGGAAATCGTTGAACAGAACAAGGAAATGCTCGCGCAGACCCTCTGCGCCGAAAACGGCAAGCCGATTACCGAGGCGAGAGCGGAGATCGGCAACATCAGCATCGCTTTCCCTGCTTTCGCGGAGCACGCGAAACATTTTTACGGCACGCTGATCCCGCAGGGCACCGAGGCCGGACAGGAAACAACGCTGCAGCTGGTTACCAGAGAACCGATTGGTGTGGTTGCCTGCATCATCCCGTTTAACTTCCCTTGCGACTTATACGATCAGAAAGTCGCGCCGGCTCTGATGATGGGCAACGCGGCAATTGTACTCCCGTCCTCCGACAACCCGCTGACTTTGATGAAGCTGACCGAAATGCTGGTTGAAGCCGGTGTTCCGAACGGTGTCATCCAGTGTCTGACCGCGCCGGGCGCTGTCAAGGATGCCGCGGTAACGGATCCACGCGTACATCTGGTCACTCTGACCGGCAGCACAGAAGTCGGTATCGGCACCGCGAAGCTGGCAGCCGCCAATCTGACTCACACCGCGTTGGAGCTCGGCGGCAATGACGCGTTCATCGTACTGGATGACGGCGATGTGGATCTGGCTGTGGAAGAAATGGTATGGGGTCGTATGTACAATACCGGTCAGGTATGCTGCGCAAGCAAGCGTTTCCTGATCCACAATTCGCTGAAAGACGAATTTACAAAGAAGGTCATCGACCGTATCAAACAGCTCAAGGTCGGCGATCCGCAGAAAGAGGATACGCAAATCGGCTGCCTGATCAGCGAAAAAGCTGCCATCAAGGTAGAAAAGGAAGTGCAGCTGACATTGGAGCAGGGCGGCAAGCTTCTGCTCGGCGGCAAGAGAAACGGCGCATACTATGAGCCGACCGTCATCACGGATATCCCAAAGACCGCGGATGTCGCCAAGGATATGGAAATCTTCGGACCGGTCGTCTCCATCATCGGCTTTGATACCGACGAAGAGGCCATCGAGATCGCGAACAACTCCGTCTTCGGTCTGTCCAGCTGCGTATTCTCCAGAGACCAGAAGCGTGCCTTCAAGGTTGCAGCGGCGATGGAAGCCGGCGGCGCGGTTATCAACGGCGCAAGCTTCTTCAGATCCTTCGAAATGCCGTTCGGTGGCTGGAAGCACAGCGGCATCGGCACCGAGGGTGTCCTCTCTACATTTCATGAGATGACAAGAGTCAAGACGATTGTACTCAAAAATGTACTTTAATCACGAAGCATTGGATATGCACGCGTAACGAAATACAGATCGCTGCGCGTCTGCCGCGCGGCAGGCGCGCAGCAAGATGATTGTATCGTGGTTTCGGAAATATCGCGCTGCGATGTTTCCTGCATCACAGAAAAGGGGGAAATCTATTATGATGGGAAGATTAAGAGCCATGCGCGAACCGCTGAAGTACGTGCAGGGTCGGAACGCATTGTTGAAATTTCAGGAAGAAATGGGCTACATGGGAACGCGCTGGCTGTTCGTTTGCTCCAAAAGCGGCTATCAGGCTTGCCATGATAAGCTGGAGGAAAGCTTTGGACAGCGTGAGGATTATCGCCGCTATGAAATTTTTGGCGGTGTCTCCAGCCACAGCGAAATTGATAAGATGAAAGCCATCGTAGAAGAAGACAAGATTGATACGGTCGTCGCGGTTGGCGGCGGCAGCGCGGTAGATACCGCCAAAGCGACTGCCTTCTATACCGGCAAGCATATCGTCATCATTCCGACGGTTGCCGCTACCGATGCGCCATGTACCGGTCTGTCCGTCATCTACAACGATGACCACAGCTTTGATAAATACCTGTTCTACCCGACGAACCCGGATGCCGTTCTGGTTGACACCGTTGTCATCGCCAACGCCCCGGTCAAATTCTTGATCGCCGGCATGGGAGATGCCCTCGGCACCTTCTTTGAGGGGCGCGCGTCCATCCGAACCGAATCGGCAAGTCTGGAGGGAACCGGTATTACACGCGCAGGACAAGCGCTGGCAAAGCTCTGCTATGACACGCTTCGCGCGTACGGCAAACAGGCTGTGGAGGCCTGCAAGGTACATGCCGTCACACCTGCGCTGGAGGCCATCGTGGAAGCGAACGTCTATCTCTCCGGTGTCGGCGCGGATAATGTCAACTGCGCTGCCGCGCACTCCTTCTATAACGGTGTTACCGCGCTCGGCATCGCGCATGCGGATCATGGCTGCTGTGTCGCCTTCGGTACTTTGGTACAGCTCGTTTTGGAGGGCACGACCCAGGAGGAATTTGATGAAGTGCAGAACTTCTGTTTGGAAGTCGGTCTGCCTGTCACACTGGCAGAAATCGGCGTGACCACCAAGGAACAGATTGCTTCCATCGCGGAGCATGCCTGCGTACCGGGTGAAACCATCCACAACCTCGCGGGCGATGTCCAGCCGATCGAATTGTACGACGCGATCCTGCAGGCAGATGCCATGGGAAAACACGCACTCGGTCAGACAAGCTGCTAGGTCAGGCGTGAAAGCCCATAAAACACGAAGAAAAAAATAATACGCCCCGCCTGTCTTTTGGTATATATCAAGGTACTATGTCAGGGCATCGGGCAAAAAAATCACACACAAACATGACCTGTTTGTGTGTGATTTTTTTGCATCAACCGCTGTTTTTTGTTATGTGCATGTATGTCCGCTTATCCGGTGTACCCCAGCCCTCTGGATATCTCGTGGGCGATCTGCATGACACCCTCTGCGATTTCAGGGATTTTTTCATCAGGAATCTGAATGGTGCTGCCGCTGGCGCTGATGGCGGCGACGATTTCTCCGCAATAATCATAAATCGGCGCCGCGATGCAGCGATTCCCGATCTCATATTCCTCATGATCCATCGCCCAGCCTTGACTTCGTACCTTGCGCAGCTCCTCCTCCAACTCCTGCAGGCTACCGATCGTATGCGGCGTGAAACGGATGAAGCTGCAGTCCTTTAACCTTGCTTCAAGCTCTGCCTTTGACAGTCCCGCGAGGAGAACTTTTCCCAAAGACGAACAGTAGGCATGCATCCGCAGTCCGATCTGCGAATACATCCGCACCGTCGAAAAGACGTCCATTTTCTCTATGTAGACCACATATTCCCCGTCCAAAACGCCCAGATGCGCCGTCAGACCAAATCTGGCGGCAAGCTTGGCGACATACGGTCTGGCCTCCGTCTGCAGCTCTAAACTATTGATATAGCAGCTGACTGCGTCGATCAGCTTCAGCCCGATCTTATAGCTGCCCTCATCTGTCTTGGCGAGGTAGCCGCGCTGAAACAGCGTCTCGATGATGCGATAAGCTGTGCTCTTATGCAGACCGACCTGGTTTGCGATTTCCGTCAGTCCCATCGGACGCCCTGCTTCTGCCACTGCTTCGATGATATCCAGCGCTCTGTCGATTGATTGTACTCCCTTATCTTCTGTCATAGGCTCCCCCTGCCTTTCTTTTCCTTTCTTTTCCTTTCTTTGTCTTTCTTTACCTTTCCTATACTGTAACACAAAAGTTAAAAAAATAGCAAGAAAAAATTTTAAAATTTCCCGCCTTCCTTCCATATTTTTCATTGCGAAGCGTCCGCTTTTATTGTATACTGAATGGACATGGAAACTTAGGGAGATGTCTAAAAGCATAACACATGAGGACATCTGCCGTCCCGCTCTGGCGGGCGTTCATCTAAAGGAGGGTTGATAATTCTAAAATGGAACAGGAATACTTTAAGGTCAAGGCGGGACTGAGGAATTCCGCTGCGGTGTCCTTTTGTGTTGGGACGCTTGAAGGTTTTATGACCTGGGTAAAATATGAAATCAAAAACCACAGCTCGGACAGATTCCGGGCTTTTTGTGATGCGCTGACCCAGCAGACATCGAAATTAAATCATCAGGAAGGAGCCATGTACGCGAAATGATTGAACTCAGACACTTAAGAAAAGAATTCGAAGATGTGACCCCGCTAGAGGACATCAATGTCACCATCCATTCCGGCGACGTAATCTCCGTAATCGGACCTTCCGGCACCGGCAAGTCCACCCTGCTGCGGTGCATCAATATGCTGGAGCCGCCGACCTCCGGCGAGATCATCGTGGATGGGCAGGTCATCAATGATGGCAAATGCGACCTCAATGAGATCCGTAAAAAAATGGGCATGGTTTTCCAGTCCTTCAACCTGTTCGGGCACCTGACGGTCATCGAAAACATCATGAATCCGCAGATCACTCTGCTCGGTCGTTCCCGGCAGGAAGCCTACGACAAAGCGATGTCCCTGCTCAACACCGTCGGTCTCAGCTCCAAGGCTCTGAATTATCCAGAGGACCTTTCCGGCGGACAGCAGCAGCGTATCGCCATCGCCAGAACACTCGCCATGGACCCGGATATCATTCTCTTTGACGAGCCGACCAGCGCCCTGGACCCTGGTATGATCGGCGAAGTACAGGCGGTTATCCGCATGCTGGCGAAGTCCGGTATCACGATGATGATCGTTACCCACGAAATGGATTTTGCGAGAAAGATCGCTAACCGCGTGTTCTTTATGGACGAGGGCGGCATCTATGAGGAAGGCTCTCCGAAGGAGATTTTTGAACGTCCGCAGAAGCCGAATACCATCAAATTCATCAAGCGCCTCACCTCACTGACCTATAAGATTGAAAGCGTCGATTACGACTTTACCGAGGCTTACGACGAATTACAGCAATATGCGGAAAAGCTGCTGATCGAAAATGAGCGTATCAGCGATTTGCAGATTGCGTTGGAAGAAATCGTTGTCAACAATATCATGGAAAACACCGATGCGCCGCAGGTGCTCGTTCGCGTTGACTATTCCGAAAAGCTCGACCTGCTCACGCTCAGCATCCGCTATCAGGGTGACCACCACGATCCGAAGGATTCGGACAACGAGCTGTTTTTGGAAATGCTCGAGGAACCGACCACCGAGCTGATTGACCAGATCATCGAACCTGCCTTCGGCATTTACAATAATCTGATTCAAATCAATTTCAAATGGGAGGATACGCAGCAATGAAACAGAATATAACAGCAAAAAGTGACGCGGCGCGCCTTCTGATGCTCCTAGTGATGAGCCTGCTGTTTGTCAGCACCCTGTTCCCATCCTCGGTCTATGCCGCTGAGTATGAAAAGATCGCCGACCTCAACGGCAAGAAGATCGGCGTCCAGACCGGCTGCCTTTATGAAACACATATCGCGGACGAGTGTCCGGACGCAGAAATTCAGTATTTCACGATGCCGCAGGACATGATTTTGGCTCTAAACTCAAAGAAGATCGATGCTTACCTCATCGAAGAGGTCGGCTATTACGCCACAGCGGCAGCGCATCCGGAGCTTGCGGTTCTGCCGGAAAGCGCCGGACTCTGCGAAGCGGCTGTCATCATCGGAAACAACGAAAAGCAGGAAAAACTCTTAGCGCAGATGAACGAATTTATTGCCAGACACAACAGCGACGGTGACGGCATGCTCGACGAAATGTATGACTACTGGGTCAAGGATTTCGATGCGGAAACCAGCAAGACCGAACAGGGCGGCTTCAGCGGCGAGAACGGTGAGCTGATCATCGCCTGCGAGGGCGGCTACGAGCCTTTTTCGTACGTCAACGAGGAGGGAGACTGCGGCTATGATGTGGACTTCATGTATCGGTTTTGCCGCGAATACGGCTACACACCGAACATTCAGCGTGTAGCCTTTGAATCCATCGCACCCGGCGCGGAATCCGGCAAATATGACGTCGGTCTGAACATCATCCTCAGCGATGAGAGAGACGAGAATGCCTGCCTGTCGGACGTGTACTACACCTGCGATATTTTCATGGTGGTACCGGGTGAAAACGACGAGAATCTCGGTTTCTTCGCACGCATGAAGGATAACTTCGAGAACACCTTCATCAAGGAGAGCCGCTGGAAGCTCTTTGCCTCCGGCGCCGGCACGACCCTGCTGATCACGCTGAGCGCCATCATCCTCGGCACGATCATCGGCTTCGCGGTCTTCATGCTCTGCCGCAGAGGAAATCCGATCATCAACGGCGCGACAAACGCCATGCTCTGGCTGATTCAAGGTATGCCGACGGTTTTGCTTTTGATGATCCTCTACTATATCATCTTCGGCTCCACCCGGCTGAGCGGCACGCTGGTCGCAATCGTCGGCTTCACGCTGATCTTCGCCTGCGCGATGTACGATATGCTCGCGGTGGGCTTCGGCGCCATCGGCAACGGGCAGTATGAGGCGGCCACCGCGATGGGCTACAGCAATAACCAGAGCTTCTTCAAAATCCTGCTGCCGCAGGCGGCGAGACACTTCCTGCCGATCTACAAAGGCGAGGTCGTCACGCTGATCAAGGAAACCTCGGTCGCAGGCTATATCGCCATTCAGGATTTAACAAAAATTTCCGATTTGGTGAGAGCACGTACCTATCAGGCCTTCTTCGCCTTGATCTTTACGGCAATCATCTACTTCCTGCTCTCCGGCCTCCTGACCCGCCTGGTCGGTCTGGCAGAGAAACGAGTCGATCCGAAATCCCGTTCCATGGAGAAGATTCTCGAAGGCATCCAAGTGGAAGCGTAAAATCGCAAATATCATGCAGCAAGCAAAAAGCATGTTCAGGCTTCTTATTCCCCTGAACATGCTTTTCGTTCTTTTTACACGTCACTCCGGTCGGTATAGTGCGTATGCAGCAGCTGATGCGCGCGCATACCGCCTGCCATACCGAGGTATTCCTTGTAGAGCTTCTTGACGGTCGGATTGTTATGTGCCTTGCGGATATACTTTTCGCGGTCGCCCTTGTAGAGGGCACTGGCGCGTTTTTCCTTAAAGTCTACCCAGTTGCGCACATCCGAAACCTGCAGCGGTTGCCCGCCGCCGTTGATGCAGCCGCCCGGACAAGCCATGATCTCGATGAAATCAAAATGCTCTCCCGCCTTGACACGCTCGATGAGCCTGCGCGCATTACCAAGTCCGTGCGCGACTGCTGCACGAATCGTCAAATCCGCGATCTCGACCTCGGCGATCTTGATGCCGTCCTCCAGACCGCGCACCTGCACATAGTCGATGGCATCGGAGCTGCTGCCGTTGAGAATATCTGCTACCGTTCTGAGCGCCGCCTCCATGACACCACCGGTCGCGCCGAAGATCAAGCCCGCGCCGGTCGACACGCCGAGCGGATTGTCAAAGTCTCCGTCACCGATGGCATTGAAGTCGATCCCGATCATTTTGATCATACGTGCCAGTTCTCTGGTCGTGATGACCGCGTCCACATCCGCCAGCCCATTGACCGAAAGCTCCGGTCGCTGTGCCTCATATTTTTTTGCCACACAAGGCATGACCGAAACCACATAGATCGACTGCGGATCGATGTCGTTCTTCTCTGCGTAGTAGCTCTTGATGATCGCACCCAGCATCTGGTGCGGCGATTTGCAGCTCGACAGGTTTGGCAGCATCTCCGGGAAATTATGCTCGCAGAACTTGATCCAGCCCGGCGAGCAGGAGGTGATCAAAGGCAGGACGCCGCCGCCGCGAATGCGGTCGATCAGCTCTGTCCCCTCCTCCATGATCGTCAGATCCGCCGCCGTATCCGTATCAAAGACCTTGTCGAAGCCCAGCATACGCAGCGCTGTCACCATCTTGCCCGTCACATCGGTACCGATGGGATTGCCGAATTCCTCGCCGAGCGCTGCGCGTACAGCCGGCGCTGTCTGCACGATGACATGCTTTTCCGGGTCATAGATGGCGTCCCAGACCGCATCGATACTGCGTTGTTCCTGTAGCGCACCGGTCGGACAGACATTGATGCACTGCCCGCAGTTGACACAGACCGTCTCGTCCAGACTGCGGTTCTCCGCAGAACCGATGACGGTATGATAGCCGCGGTTGATGGCAGAGATCGCGCCGACCGTCTGGATATTGTTGCACACGCTCACACAGCGTCTGCAGAGAATACAGCGGTTCGGATCGCGCTGGATCGAGATGCCCTCATCGACGCTCAGCGGCTGATCGCTGGTGATGTGCTCTTGGTATTTCACATAGTTCTCAAAATGTACGTCCATCTTGTCCGTCAGGATCTGCAGCTCGCAGGAGTTCGTCCGCGTGCAGCTCTGACATCTCGCAGGATGATTGGAAAGAATCAGTTCGAGTGTCTTTTGTCTGACCTTCATGATCTCCGGTGTGTGCGTCCGCACCTCCATGCCGTCCTTGACCGGATAGCCGCAGGCCGCCTGCAGCGCACGCGATCCCTTGACCTCCACCAGACACATACGGCAGCAGCCGATTTCGCTCACGTCCTTCAAAAAGCAGAGAGTCGGAATATGAATATTGATTTCCTTCGCCGCCTCAAGGACGGTGTAGGTATCCGGCACATAAACCTGAATGCCGTCGATTGTTACATGTACTTTTCCCATTTTGGACTCCCCCTTACGCGTTCTTCATGATAGACTTGAATGGACATTTCGCCATGCAGACACCGCACTTGATACATTTGTCCTGATCGATGCTGTACGGCTCTTCCTTGCTGCCGCTGATCGCGCCGACCGGACAGTTCTTGGCACAAATACCGCAACGCTTGCAGATTTCATCGTCCACCACATAACGCAGCATGGAGATACAGACGCCGGCCGGACATTTTTTGTCTCGTACATGCGCCTCGTATTCGTCTCGAAAATACCGCATTGTCGAAAGCACCGGATTCGGCGCGGACTGCCCGAGGCCGCAGAGTGACGCACGCTTGATCGTATGTGCCAGCTCCTCCAGCTCGTCCAGATCCTCCATCGTGCCCTTTCCCTCGGTGATGCGCGTGAGAATATCCAGCATTCTGCGCGTACCGATGCGGCAAGGCGGGCATTTGCCACAGGACTCATCTACCGTAAACTCTAGGAAAAACTTCGCGATGTCGACCATACAGGTGTTTTCGTCCATGACGATCATGCCGCCCGAACCCATCATCGAGCCAAGCTTGCTCAGGGATTCATAGTCGATCGGCGTATCCAGATGCGCTGCCGGAATGCAGCCGCCCGACGGTCCGCCGGTCTGCGCAGCCTTGAACGCCTTGCCGTCCGGAATCCCCCCGCCGATATCGTAGATTATTTCCCGCATAGTCGTCCCCATCGGGATCTCAACCAGACCGGAATTATTGATCTTGCCGCCGAGCGCGAAAACCTTTGTGCCGGTGGACTTCTCCGTACCGATGCTGCGGAACCAGTCCGCGCCCTTGCGCAGAATCTGCGGCACATTGGCGAAGGTCTCAACATTGTTGAGAACCGTCGGCTTGCCAAACAGCCCGCGCACTGCCGATGATGGTGGTTTCAGACGCGGCTCGCCGCGATTGCCCTCAATGGAGATCATCAGCGCGGTTGCCTCACCGCAGACGAACGCGCCCGCGCCGAGCCGGATCTCAATGTCAAAATTTAAGCTCTTGCCGAGGATATTTTCACCCAAAAGACCGTAGGCGCGCGCCTGTGCGATCGCGATTTTGAGACGCTCTACCGCGGTCGGATATTCCGCGCGCACATAGATATAGCCGGACTGCGCACCGATCGCGTAGGCTGTGATCGCCATCGCTTCCAAAACGGAGTGCGGATCATCCTCTAGGATCGAACGATCCATGAATGCACCCGGGTCTCCCTCGTCTGCGTTGCAGACTACGATTTTTTCCTCGGTCTGCTGCTGCGCCGCGACCTCCCATTTGGTTCCTGCCGGAAATCCGCCGCCGCCTCTGCCGCGCAGTCCGGATGCCTTGATGATCTCAATGACATCCTCCGGCTCCATCTCGTACAACGCCTTGGCGAGCGCCGCGTAGCCGTCGAGGGCAATATATTCTTCGATGCGTTCCGGATTGATCCGACCGCAGTTCTTCAGTGCAATACGGTTCTGCTTGGAGAAGAATTCCGCTTCGTGCGGGGAAAGCAGGCGTTCGACAATCTTGCCGTTTTTGACATGACTCTCCCAGATCTCGTCGATGTCATCCTCCGATACCTTGGTGTACATCGTACCCTCCGGCTGTACAACTAAAATCGGACCCTCTGAGCAGAGACCGAAGCAGCCCGTCCGCTCTACGGCGATCTCCTCCTGCATCCCATCGCGCGCAGCCAGCGCAGTAAGGCGTGCAATCAGCTTGCCGGAGCCGGAGGAGTGGCATCCGCCTCCACCGCATACCATCAGATAGAGCTTCGCGCCGCTCTCGACATCAGCATCAAAGCGATGCCCGATCTGCGCGAGGGTCGCCTCTTTAATCTGCTTCAGCGCATCGGCTGATTTTAATCTGCTGCGCACCATGCTCGTTGTTTGCAGCTTCTCCGTTCCTGCAGTTTTTTCCATCCTATCTGTCATGCGCCCTGCACTCCTTCCATCTGCTCGTATTTGCTGATGATACCGTCGATATCATCGACGGTCAGTCTGCCGTAGACCTCTTCATTGACCGTCATGACCGGCGCCAGACTGCATGCACCGATACAGCGGCAGGAGTCCAGCGAGAACAGTCCGTCCTCGGTACATTCGCCTACCTCGATCATCAATCTCTCCTTGAGCTTATCCAAAATGTCCGCCGCGCCTTTGACATAGCAGGCAGTACCCAGACAGACACTGACGCGATATTTGCCCTTTTGCGTCAGAGAAAACTGCGAATAAAAGGTCGCGACGCCGTACACCTTCGCCTCCGGGATCTCCAGTCCTCTTGCCACCCTTTTCATCACCTCCGGCGGCAGATATCCGAAGATATCCTGCGCCTCGTGCAGCACCGGTATCAAGGCGCCCTGGGTGCTCTTATATTTTTTGATTACCTCTTCCAGCTGTTGCATCTGGTTTGTTTCACTGCAGCACATGTTTCGTCTCCTTTACATTCCTTGCACTCGTGTTTGATCATTTCGCATTTGCTTTTCTTCCTCTGCTTGCCGTCAGCCCGCCCTGCAAAACCGCTGCGCCCTGTGCACGTCCTGCACGCATCACGCCAAAAACGACCTGTGCGAGGCCGGACAACATGACGGCGAAGCCGCCTGCCGCAGGATCCTGCATGCAAGCGGCTCGTAACGTAGATGCTACAATTCTACCATAAGTATCCCGTATTCACAATCTTTAAATGAGAGTTTTTTAGAAAAAAATGGAGAAAAATACATCAGTAAAGAAATCAGAAGGCTACGATGAACGGTACCAGTGTTGTCACCATCACAGTAAAACAGCATCCGGATACGAAAGCATAAATTGCCACACTTTTATTGGCAGATGCCTCGATTGTCGCAATGCAGAGATCCATTGCTGCTGCAACCGGCATCCCTGTTACTTCAATATATCCAACTTTTTTTGCTACGAAAGGAATCGTACACAATGAAATGATGACACGCAGAAAATTTGCTAAAAACGCGATGGCACCTGCCGTAATCATACCCGCATCCATCATGACACTGGGTCCCAGCGAATACCATCCAAAAGTACAAGCAATTCCTAAAAGTTCCTTTATGCTTAGCGGCGTGAATAATCCACACACCAACACTGCCGTAACTGTCGCCATTCCGGTTACCAGTGGAAAAATGAATACCCGCATACCAACCTTTCGAAATCGCTGCATCGCAGTTCCATCCAGTCCCATATCTACTCCGACGAGAAAAATCATCAGGTACAATGCGTATGTAATATAAATCCCACTCACATGGTATATCATTTCATAGTCTAACCACTCGCTCCTGATTACTGCTGTATATCCGATTATACTTCCCAATATAACGGCAAACGCAATGCGTATGGTTGAATTGGATAGAATGCTTTTCTTTTTTTCCGTCTGCGGCGAAGATTCTGACAGACTACTGCACTCCTTCGTTTCCATTTTCTCACCATCTGCCCCGTCGGCGCCCTTGCACGCGCCTTGGTGATTGAATCCCATCCATTTTCTTACAACATGAAGTGCACAAACAGTAGTAATCAGCGGTATGACTGAAAAGGCGACAGAATATAGCCCAATAGTTCCTAGTTCACTAAGAATACTCTCATTTGAACCAATCCGAAAGCCCATTGCGAATACTAACGTCACGACAACTGCGGACAGCAATGCTCCAATCCATTTCAGCCGTTCTCTATACTTACGAAAAGGTGTGGCCAAGAGATAACCAATAGCAGCCATACCTAAATAAATCACAAAACTTTTCATTCTCCATTACCTATAAAAATCAGTTGAGCAGAGTCTGCCCAACTGATTTGACTGTCACATTTATTGATAATTACATCATCAACAAGATCAGCGATTCAATATACGTAATCAGCAGATTCATTGGAATATCCACGATGTAATCTCAAAAAAATACATTTTAACGTCCAGTTGAAATTATGCTTCCTCTACTTCATAGACTGGAATATCATCGCGCTTTAAGAACGCCGTCAAGCAATGCACAGAACCGCCGCCTTTTTTAATTTCCTCTAGGTCAAGTTCAATGACCTCGATTCCTTTTTTTTGCAAGAGTTCGACTGTTCTAGGGGATCCCTTTGGCATAATGATTTTACCGGGTTCCAATGCAACAGAATTCGCCGCAAAATTAATTTTTTCTTCAAATGTCGGTATTTCTACGAATTCAAATCCTCTTTTGCCCAATTCTTCGTAAATGATATCCGGTGTGATATAAGGGTAGGTAACTGCGACCTTTTTATCCACAATAGACAGAAATCCGTCCAGATGGTTTTGATTTCTTGCTATGCTGAGTGTAATGATATGTTTAACACCCATATCGCCAAATGTATCTGAAACCTGTTTCAAACCTGCTTGATTGCATCTGGAACCCGTTCCGATAATAACTGTTTCCTTATCCACCCATGTTGCACAGGCACCGTCAAAAATACCTTTTCCATGAACTGTTTTTACAATCGGTACCCCGATTTCAATGGCTTTTTGCGCTGCAAACTTTACTTCTTTCTGTCTGATTTCAATGCCAGGTCGTGTAATAATCACGCCTTCCGGAGTTCCTAAGATTAAATCATGGCAATACATCGCATTCGGACACCCCGGATCTGTCTCCTCAATATTGTACACCTGAACATCATTTTCTTCATAAACTTTCACCAATTGGTCATGTTCCCATCTGGCTTTCTCTGCGTCTATGAAATCTCTGAAATAAATAGCTTTCGGATCCTGAATGTTATCAATCTCTCTGCCTGGTCGATGTACCATGACAGCTCGCAATTTCCCGATTTCAGAAGTTACGCTCCAAGAATCTCCCCACACATGCGGCATATCTTGATAAAAACTATGTAAATTTTTCATTTTGATAAAGTCCTCCATCACTCGTCCGTTTGATTATCCCGCTTATCCTCTTGCTAAAGTTGCGCTGCAGCAATGAACAGAGCCCCAACCTTTTAAAATTTCACTTAAGTCAATACTGATCACCTCGACTCCATTCTTTTCCAGCGCTGCCTTTGTCATTGGATTCCCTTCTGCCTGAATCACAAGTCCCGGACGGAGTGCGACAACATTCATACCTAAGGAAAATCTAGCTTCATTCTGATCTGGTGCATCAATAATTTTATAGCCTGCATTCATAAGGTATTCAACCACATCATAAGGCACTTGTCTAGTATTGATGATTGCTTTGTCCGTATCGACAAAATTCATAACACCATCTAAATGCGCATTCGTATACGGAATCGGAACCGTTAAAATAGTCTTGACACCCTGCTCCCGCAAAACATTTGCAACTTGGTTATAACCGGATTCATTTGTTCTTGAACTTCTTGCCAATATGACCGTCTCTCGGTCTACCCAAAGACAGTCCGCACCCTCAAAAGTTCCCGTTCCGGTAATCGTTTTTACGATAGGTACATGAATTTCTGCCAAAGCCTTGGCCATGGCAACTTCCTCACCTCTTCTTACAGGTAGTGCTGGACGCGAAATAATTGCACCCTCTGGGGTCATGAACATAAGGTCTCGGCAATAAACCGCATTGGGACGATCTTCTCTTTGTTCTTCGATGAAATATACCTTTACGCCATGCTCTTGGTAGAGTTCCACCAATCTTTGGTGGTCATCCCTAAACTTAACCGGATCAATATTTTCCCGAAATCTTGCTTCTTCCCACTGAAAATCATCGATTTCCGCACCCGGTCTTCGAAGCATTACACTTTTTAACGGTGCTACTTGCGAGCAGATTCCCCAATCACCCCAATACAGATTCATTTGCTCCTTAAACGGGGTTTCATCTCTTCTCAGATTTTTGTCCTTGTTTAATTCCAAAAAAGCCATTTTCATTCTCCTTCTCAAAAATCATGTATTGATTCCTTTGGATAAACATGGTGAAGCAGGAAACTTCACCATGTGCAATCTCAACATTTCTATCATATCCTTGCATGTTCTATTTCTACGCAGCTTGCTCCGCTTCCTCTGTAACCTTTTTGCCATATAACTTTGATAATAGCATCACAGTGGCAATCAGCAATGCAATACCGACAAGCACGATAATTACATTACCCCCTGTTAAACCTGCAAGCGCATAGGTGACAATCGTAACGCAGCCTACCATCAATGCATACGGAAGTTGTGTTTTTACATGAGAGAGTAAATCACATCTTGCTCCGTTAGCGGATAAGATCGTTGTATCGGAAATCGGTGAACAATGATCTCCGAACAGTCCTCCCGATAATACCGCCGCAATTGCAAGATACATTGGCGCATCTAACGCTACCGCTGCCGGCACTGCAATTGTCATCATAATGGAGAACGTTCCCCAAGAGCTTCCTGTCGAGAAAGAAATAACCGCACTGGCGACAAAGATAATGACTGGTAAAACCCACGCCGGAACTGTATCCTGCAGCAGATTTACAACAAATTCAGGTGCGCCCATGGTCTTCGTTACGCTGCTGAGAACCCAAGCTAACAGCAAAGTAATGAATACGCTTGCTACGCTTTCCAGCCCTGCAACATAGTCCATGCAAATACTTTTTAGTGATTTAATCTTCAATAGTACAACTAAAATGATATTTGCGATTGCACCGAATACAAATCCAGCTACCAAAGCACCTCTTAACTGATCGCCATCAACAGAATTAAACGGGAAACCCTGCGGCACAAGAATCCAACATAAAGTTCCAATCATCACAAGTAATGGAAGTACCATGACCATTGGTCTGCTGTTTTCAAGTTTTGCTTCCGTGTCAATCTTGACAGCTTCTTCGATGTCACCTCCAGGGCTGACTTGCCCTGCAAGCGCTCTTTGTTCTGCGGTATGCATGGGTCCGAATTCTTTCTTGGTGAAGGCAACTAACGGGACCATTAAGAGTGATAAGATCGCATAGTACTGGAACGGCCATACCTTGAGCAGCATATCCCACTCGTTCGCTCGATAACCGATCGCTTGGAATTCAGCACCCATGAGACCCATGATGTACGCACCCCAACCTAGGAACGGCACCAAAATGGAGAGCGGTGACGCTGTAGTATCCAAAATCCACGCCAGTTTTTCTCTTGATACTTTCATCTTATCTGTGAGCGGCTGAACAATAGGTCCGGCGATGATCGGGCTTCCGATGTCAGAGAAAAAAACAATAATGCCTGCAAGCCAACCTGCCATCTGTGCCTTTGCTCTGGTATTCACAAACTTTGTAACGGAGGATGCAAATGCATGCGCGCCTCCAGATACTTCTAGTAATTTTACAAATCCTCCGATAAACAGTAATAAAATCAGCACCTCTGCACAATATGAATCATTCATGTTTGGTACTAAATGATCAATCACATATGACATAATTGCCGCAATCGGATTTCCCCCAGAGATAATCAATAATCCTGCAAACGCGCCTAAAAAAAGAGCGATTGAAATATTCTTCAGCCACATTGCAAGTATGATCGTCAATATGATCGGGATTAATGATAAGATACCATAGTCCATTGTAGTTCTCCTTTCTACTATGTTTTTCTTACCGCCTAAATAAGAGCAAAGACTGTGCCAAGATATGCAGCATGCGAAAACGGCTTTTTTTCGATAGAATTCCTTACATTCCCGATCTAAGATCCTCTTGAAATTATCATTTTTGATAATTTTTATCAAATTCTTTCTCTTTCATGATAATTCTTATCATGAAATTTATCATTTTTGATAATCCGCAAGGATTCGGTACAGCGTTGCAATTCCGATTCCCAAGCTATGTGCTGCTTGCTTTTTCCCTTTCGTATCCCAACCGTACACATCTAAGACCTTCATGACCTCACTGGCATCTGTTTTGCGCCGACGTTCCTTTAAGGTTGCTTTCAATACAGCGCATTCATCCTTACTTTCCTCACAAACTACATTCGTAAAAGACTGCAAAAGCTGCTCTTCTCCATGGTTTTTTTCTTGCTTGATTCGATTCGGAAGGCTGAAACTTGTCAAAATTTCCTGGCTTTCTACATTAAGTGCACATTCGATTGTATTCTCCAGTTCCCTGATATTTCCCGGCCATGCATAGTCCATCAGAATTTGTTTTGCTTGGGGCGTCATATCATGGACATTTCTATGTAAAAGCTTTGAGTATTTGTCCATAAAACTTTTTGAAATAATAAATATGTCCTCTTTGCGTTCCCGCAGCGGAGGAATAAAAATTGGGATAACATTTAACCGATAATACAAGTCACTGCGAAACTCATTATTTTCAATCATTTTTTCCAAATTACGATTTGTGGCTGCAATCACTCTGATGTCAATCGGAATGTTCTTGTTTCCTCCAATTTTTTCTATGCTCCTTTCTTGCAACATGCGAAGAAATTTTACCTGTAAAAAAACCGGAATATCACCCACCTCATCTAAGAACAAAGTGCCGCCATTGGCTAACTGGCATTTTCCGACTTTGCCCCCTTTTCTTGCACCGGTAAAAGCCCCCTCTTCATATCCGAATAATTCACTCTCCAGTAACGTGTCCGGAATAGCGCCGCAATTGATTGCCACAAATGGTCCCTTGCATCTTCCGCTTTTATTATGGATCGCCCTTGCAAACAGTTCCTTTCCTGTTCCGCTTTCACCTCTGATCAAAACTGTAGAATCACTGTCGGCAATTTTATTCGAGAAATGAATAACATCCTTTATAGCTTTCGATTCACCGACAATATCTGAAAACTCTACCTTATAATCTCGCTCGTGAATCAATTTTGATGCAATATTGCTTGCATCGGATAAACTCTTCATAATATAAATCATGCCTTGCTCTTTGTGTGTGTCTTCAATGCTTTTGGCTGTGAGCAAAACATCGCAGATTTCATGAAATTCATTGTTTATATTTACTTCGTTATCTATATATGTTCTGTTTTTTTGTATCTCTCGTAATGCTTCTTCAGGAATAACTTCACGAATATCATGACCCAGCATTTTTTCTGTAATTCCGAATTTCTTTACAGCAGACAGATTCACTTGCGTTATACGTCCATCTCGATTGGTTGCAATGACACCATCATGCACTGAATTCAGAATCGCGAGGGTCTCGTTCAGATTAACTTTCAGTTCCTCCGCATACTGCATCGCTTCCATCTTACTGGCAATCAATTCTGATAGCTTATTTGCAAAGTTAACAAAGATATGTTTGTGAAATAATCCGTTGTTTTTTTGTTCTTCTGTAAATGCAATAATTCCAATTGCTCCACACACCTCACCTTTTACAGTCAGAGGTGCATAAATTGCCGCCTTTTCCCTGCAATTATGGATATTCTCACAATTCATACATATTGGATCCTTGCTCGGACTGTTTATGATAATTGTTTCCTTATGCGTGATAACTTTACGAAATATATTCGGATTTTCAACAAGTTTGCCTATTTCGCTGCGATACTCTCCGGTTCCGGATGTTCTAATATAATCGCTATTAATCGTGGTAATCACTACATTGAATAATTCTGACACGATTTCAATGGTTTCCTGAAGAAATAAATAACGCTCTATCATATCGCTTCCTCCTGTTTCACCTACTCATTATACAGAATTAAAAATTTTTTTCAAGTTATCCATCTGATTTCACTCTCCACCCGTATTGACACCTGTTTTCCTCGCATCTTGGCACACCTTTTGCGAGCACATATTTTGATGCAGGGAATCAAAAATTGTTGTATGATAGAAGTAAGCATAGCTTCAGTCCGGTGAAAATATGGAAACAACCATGTAGGAGGCGGAACTTGCGGTTGAGAAATTTTCAAAGAAATAATTTTGGCAAACAAATTGATTCTACGGAGGGATAAATGTTGAAAATTCTAAATCATGAAATCAAACGCGGTGAAAAATGGATTGCAGATTATCAGGTAAGAGGTGCTGACGGTCATACAGTCTTTTTTCCATACTACATTATAGCAGGGAAACATGATGGTCCTGTTGCCTGTATCACCTCTGGTGTACATGGTACCGAGTATCCGGGTATCGGTGCAAATTTCCAGCTTTATCATGATATCAGTCCTGCGGAACTGACAGGCACCATCATTGGTGTTCCAATTTGCAATCAAGCTTCATTTGCAGATAAGATTGCTTTTGTAAACCCTTTGGACAGAAAAAACCTGAATAAAATCTTTCCCGGTAAACCAAACGGAACCATTAGCGAAAAACTATGCAGCACACTGATTCATGAGATTGCAGCGAAAGCAGATTTCCATATCGATCTGCATAGCGGTGACAACATCGAGTATCTTTATCCGTACACCTTCTGTCACATGCATACATCAAACCCCAAAAACACAGCCGCGTCTCGCGAAATGGCACAAGTCTATGGTTTGGATTTCATCGTTTACACAAAAAGTTCCGATACCGCTGCCAGCGACAAGGGCAATTTCTATGCAACGGTCAGCGAACTTGGAATTCCAAGCATTCAGCCGGAAATTGGCGGCGTTGGGCTTATGCAAGAAGAAACCAAAATGCTCCATTATACGGGTGTTCGAAATGTACTTGCCTACAAGGGTATGCTCGACCAGGCCATCAAGAAAAATGCAAAGCAGCGAGAACTTTTCCGCTTCTATCGGTTGAAGTCCGAATGCAATGGTATTTATCACCGCTTCGTTTCTCCCGGACAATTTGTGAAAAAGGGTGATCTGCTTGCAAGAATCACAGACTATCACGCGGAGGAAACCTATTTTGAGTTCTTTGCTGAAGAAAACGCGGTCATTTTGTGGGTCATGTCTAGCTTTGCAACCAAAATTGGAGAAAATCTTATGGCCCTCGGTGTTGTATAAAAGATGCTTCCACACCTTACGCGGTACTTTTATTGTGAATCAGGATTAAAAGATCAATGTGCTTTAGTTTTATCCTCGAGCTTTGGGCTCGGTAAAGCCGTCGCAAAAGAACTTGCATCGGAGCGTGCAAAGGTTATGCTTTTCAGTCCGTTTGAAGCAGAATTAAAAAATGCAAAGCAGGAAATTATAGATGCTACCCAAAATAACAACATCGATTACTGCTGTGGTGATCTTTCAAAACCGGAAGATATCAAAAGATTGGTAAAAACAACCTATAAAAAATTTGGTCCGATTTTTGCCTTGTTCAATCATGCAGAAGATCCTCCTTATGGTCCGCTAAACTCTTTTGATGATCAGACATGGTACAATGCTTTTGAACTTACACTGCTGTCCTACCAAAGAGTTGTCAGAGAGGTCGCTCCTATCATGATGGAAAACGGAGGTGGACGAATTGTCAACTCAACCTCTTCGTCAATCAAAGCGGTTCTTGACAATTTGGGGCTTTCGAATACCATGCGTGCAGGCGTTGTCGGCTGGTCAAAAACAGTCTCACAGGAACTGGGTAAATACAATATTCTTGTTAACGTAATCGGCCCGGGCAGAATCGGTACTGCCCGCATTGATTACCTGGATAAGATGCGTGCAGACAAGCAAGGTATCACAGTAAAGGAACTGCAAGAGAATACATGGAAAACCATTCCGTTGGGTAGATATGGAAAGCCAGAGGAGTACGGCAAACTTGCAGCCTTTCTTTTATCTGCAACAGCAAATACCTACATTACCGGTCAGACCATTCTCCTCGATGGAGGTCTCGTAAAAGCACTGTAGCATCGCTGTTTGCGCATAAATTTTTTACTATACATTTCTTCACTTTATGCACCCGGTACGCATGTGATCGGGTGCATAGAGTTTCGTTCACTGCACACGTCTTGTGGTTTACAGCTTCGCGGCGATTTCTTCAAGGCGCATCAGCCGCTTATTGATGCCGGATTTTTTGAGCGGCGGGTCGCAAAGCTCACCGAGGGCAGTAATGGAAATGTCCGGATTCGCCAGCCGCAAAAGCGCGGTCTGTTTCAGCTTTTCCGGTAAAAAATCCAGCCCCTTGGTCTGCTCGATCTTGCGGATCGCTTCCATCTGCTTCATCGAGGCCTCGATGGCGCGGTCCATATTCGCATTGTCGCAGTTGACCGTCCGCTTAGCGGCATGGACCATGCCCTTCCTGATGCGGGTTTCCTCCAACGAAAGCACCTGCTGGCTCGCACCCATGATGGCAAGCATATCGCTGATATAATCTGCCTTTTTCATGTAGACCACATAGCGCTTGCCGCGCTGCACGACCTTACAGCTCAAATCGACAAAGGCATTGATCAACTTTTTCAGATCGTTTGCCATGTTCTGCGATTCCAGCACAAACTCCAGATCATAGGCTTTTTCGGGATCGCTCATCGTACCGACCCCCATGAAAACACCGCGCAGATAGGCTTTTTTGCAGCATTTGCTGCCGATGATGCCGCTGTAGATGCCGTCCGAGATATAGTTGTTGCCCTCGCGCACCAACAAAATACCGGTTTCGCGCAGGATCTGCTCGCTGCGATTGTCCGCGTCGATGGTCAGACTGTAGGCGTACTTCTGCCCCGCCTGCGCCTTGCCGATGGTCTTGCCCTCGCCGATTTCCAGTTTCGTTTCGATCCCGAAATAATCCTGCAGCAGCTTCTTATAATGCCGCGCCACCGCCGGATTCTGCGTGGTGACGATAATTTTGAATTTGCCGAAGCCCGCAAGCCCGATACTGCCTGCTACCCGCAAAAATCCGGAGATTTCCGCCAGCATGCAGCACTTCTTTTCCGGCTGCACATGCGCCAGCTCATTTTTGGTATCCGATGCAAATGACATTACGCGCCCTCCCGGTTCATCTGTTTATGCTTGACACATCCTGCCGCCTTTTTTGAAGAAGCAGATGGCGTACTTGCGCATTTTCTGATCGCCGTCCGCATCAAGCGACTGTGCGTCGTTTCCCGCACTGATTTTTGCAAGACCCTCCTCACATTTTTGCGTGCCCTGCTTGTCTCTATTATATATGATTATTTCCACGCTGTCATCCTCTTTTACGGCTTTCGCACGCAGATTGTGATGCCCGGCGGATGCAGGCTTTGCAGCGCAAAAAATCGCAAAGCCCGCCGCGTGTGCATACGGCAGGCTCTGCTTGTTCGTGCCTTTTATCTGTGGCTTTGTATGATTTTCGGAATGCTTATTTCGTCCATCGTCTCTTGGCGTATCGGCACTGTTTCAGCTCTGTTTTTGCAATCAGCTTCCCGTCCTTGTTATATGCCAGTGCGATGGCTTTGTAGTAGTACATCGTTCCCCGCTTTCCATAGGTATTGATATAGATCGGCTGCTCGCTGAGGAACATCCGCTTGTATCCGGAGGATTTTTTGGTTGAGCGATAGAAACGGTATTTTATGGTATAGCCTTGTTTTGCAAGCGCTTCGAATTCTGCAAACTGTCCGGCAAAGCTGATGCGGATATTACCGTTTTTCAGCTTTTTGGAACGCGCTTTCAGTTTCAGTGCATCGAAAGTCTTTTTTACCTGTTTGTCGCGTTTTTGTTCCTGCTGCTCTAGCGTTTCCTGCTTCTTGGTTATGACGACAAGCTTGTCTCCGGTTTTCAGACCCTTGATCTCCGTTACTTTCCCTTGCGAAACCCCGTTCAAGGTGACATCGACCAGCTCATAGCCCTCCTGCAGCACAATCTTCGCAGCCGTACCGTCGGCATTTAAGGCAACCGTTGCGCCCTCGCCGCTCTGAATCGTCGGCTGCTGTGCAGACGGAACATAGCTGCTGCCGCCGCTCGGCGTCTCGGATGCAATCGTCTGTTTGTTCACCAGCGCGATCTGCGGCGCGGATACATTTCCTGCGCTGTCCTTTGCAGCCAAGCTTATCGAAGCACTATTTGTTTTAGAATCCTCTATCGCGCCTGTCACACGGAAGCTGCCGTCTCCCGCCGCAGTAACCGGCTCCTGATTCGCATCGCCGTAGAGAATTTGGCTGCCTGCATCTGCAGTCCCTGTGATCGTGTACGCACCGCTCTCCGGATCAGCATAGAAGACCGCGGAGGAAAGGGTGAGTACCGGAGGCGTATCGTCTGTGCTCACGAGCAGGAATTTGCTCGTCGTATCTTGATCCTTAACGCCGTCCACACGCAGCATCAGACTGCCCGCAAATTCCGGAATGGTGAAGATGTTCGTAGGATTTGCTGTCAACTTTGTATCATCATCCATCCGCGTGACGCTGAAGGTCGCATTGCCATCGCTACAGGTAATCGTGAGTTTCTTCGCAGCTTTTTGTCCGCCCACATAGGCGTTGTAGACGCCGTTCTCTTCACTGCAAGCCACGTCATTGACGTTCAGTGTGAAGTCCAGTTCCTGATACTCTGGAAGAGGCACTCCGGACGATTCCACTTCTGGGCTATAATATTTTGCAACTTCCTTTTTGGTTTGGGTCGTACCACTTGCGCCGCTTGCACTGCCTGTACCGCTTTCACTGCCTGTGCTGCCTGTGCCGCTTGTGCCGTTTTCACTGCCTGTGCTCTCTGGTTCCTCCCAAAGGGTTTCTTCCCTATAGGCACGCACGCCAACCTTGTAGGTCTCATTTGCCGACAGCTTCTCAGCCGGAACAGATTTCGCAGCTGTCCCATTTTCATTGACCAAAACGGCATTGCCGCCGACGGTCATCGCCATATCGATGGAAGTTTTGCTTGCATCAACATCATAGCCGAAGCCGGTGTCTTCCCAGGTTTCCTTTCCGCCCTCCGTTTTCTTTTGATAAATCTTTACGGCATAGCCGCTCACACCATCCACTTTATCCCAGCTTGCTCGCATGACCTCATTGCCTACAGAGGTCAGTGTGACGCTTGTCGGTGCATCTGGTTGGTTATCGTTTGTATAAGAAACTGGTGCTTCAAACTGCTGACTGTCGATGGCAGCAAGCGCGGATACTGTCTGACCACCCTCCATAGTCGCTTGTTTCTCTGTCATAAGGACGGTGGTGATATAATAGTCTCCGCTCGGCGCGTGCGTACCGTTTGTCGGTACGTTAATTGTCGATATTGCGGTATCGCCGCCGCTCGCATTCGCTGTTACTTCCTGCTCGTTTACCAAGTAGGTCGCTTCGCCCTGTTTCGCGCCCAGGTAGGTGCGCAGGGTATATTGTACGTTTGGTTCCGCGTACTTGATCTGACCGCTGAGGATTTCGTTGCTTGTTCCGCTCTGTGCCATCTCCAACTTTTCAAATGGCGTAACGTTCTTTTGCTCATAAGTAAAGTTCAGTGTTCCCGCACTGATGTCATAGCTTGTGCTTGTGCTTGCGGATGGCAGACGCAGCAGGACAACGCGGTGCTGCGCAGGGCTACCGACTTTCGTAATGAGGTCGCTTGCAGCATAGATCTTACCTGCCTCTGCCGCAGCATTCTCCTCCCAAGTCCAAATCGGCTTTACATTGTCTACGGTGAGGCTGTTTTGAATCATTTCCTCTGTAACATTCGTGACATCCGTACCAAAATCAAGCAGGACATACGGTGTTTCCTCCGCACTGGAATTGACCTGAATCGTCTCACTGCTCTTGCCCTCCGGCAAGCCCAAAACGATGGCTTGCAGCGCAGCGTTTTCTTGCTCGATGACTTCTCCAATCGCTGCTTCGGTCTGCAGCGGCATGAATAGGCTTTGCGGTGCAGAGCGCACGACCGGTGTCACCCCATGATCTGCCCAATTCCAGTCAGAGAGCTTTTTGAAAATCTTAATCTCAAGATCCCAACCGCCACCTTTCTTGAATTTTGTTTTGACGATGTGCGGTATGAGCACCCACACCCGCGCCTTGAAGATCGGGATCTCTCCCTGCGCCATAACGCCCAGATAAGGATCTATATTCTCGAATGCTTTGCGCATACTTTCACTGACGCTCGTATCTTTAATCTCAGTGGTCGTATGCCCGCCGATGATGAGCTCCATGTCAGCGCTGCCGATTGATTTGCCTGCAAACGGGAAGCCTTTTGGAATCAGGAGTCTGCCTTTCGCCTTGCCGTTCGCGCCGATGCCTAAGTATAAGTTTTCTTTGGCCGCATCCACACCGCCGAAGGCGCCCAGCTCCATACCGGATGTTACTTCAATAATCTTAAAATTCGGGTGCAGCAAGCCAAGTTTGAGTTCCTTCGCCCCAGCAAAGTAAATGCCCTTATACGTTTTATTATTGTAGTTTCGTTCCTGTCCTTCCAGTTTGAGGGTATAGCCAAATTCCTCCACAATGTTCAGATTCGTTCCGACAAGACCAACCTCTGACGCCTTGAGCGAGATCTCACTCGGACCGAGCACGACATCACCCCTGCCTTCCACCAGATGCAGATAGGTGCCGCTCAACGCGCCGCGCAGCTTGAGCGGCGGGATCGCAAAGTAATTGCCGTTGACGGTAGCCGCGAGATCCTTGAAGCCTGCGCCGCCGCCGTTAAGCTGTCCGATCGGGATCGGCGGTACCAGTACGATGCCCGGACTCGCCTTGACGTAGAACCACAGCTCGTCCGGAATCAGCGAGCCGTCCTTTTTTGAACGTTCAAGCGCCAGTGTCGCTTCGGTTTCAAAGAGGTCGAAAGCATTCAGCTCCAGCTCAAACGCATAGCGTTCTTCACCCTTAAAGGTATTGACCTCTCCCTCGATCTTCGCAAGTTCCAGCGAAAGCATTTTTTCGGTATCAAAGCTACCTTTCGCCTTGACGCCGTTGACCTTAAATTCATAGGTTTTCTTACCGCCAACCGTCTTTTCCTGCAGACCGTAACCCAGTTTTTCCAGCTCGAACTCCGCGCCGTCAAAAATGGTTTTGAAGCCGATATCCCCGCTGAACACCAGGTTGCCCTTGACATCGGCAGTCGCCTGCTCGAGCTTTGTCGTTGCATACGGAATATCGACAGCAATGATGGCAGCGTTCTGATCCGGCTTCATCTCAAAGGCAAAGCCTTTTTCGTCCAGCGTAATCTTTAACGCATCCGCTGCACCGGATGTTGGCTGGTAGAATTTAAAGGTCGGCGCGCTGAGGTGCACTCCTTTTTGCTCGATGGTGCCGTCCTTGTGAATCACCAGCTTGCCACCATTGCCCCATGTCGCGGTCACGGACGGCGACAGCATGGCGGCATTGCCGGTAAACTCGAATGTCTCCCCATTCTTACTTGTATAATCGCCGCTGATCAGTGCGATTGGTTCTGCGTTGTTGTACTGCTTTTTTAAGGTCGTCAGCGCCGCATCATCCGCGACATATTCCACAGTCACACCGCCGTTTGCACGGAATACCGCCAGACGCTTCGCGGTGATGGAGGAATCGATCTTGTCCGGATTGGTCGGAACATCCCCTTTGTCCTGTACCAGATCGCGGAAGCCCCAGAGATAATGCGCCGCGGCTTCGCTTGCAGAACCTTCGTGTTCATTAAAGTAAACGCCGACATGGTTCGTACATTCGACCCACATCCTGTCGAATCGATCGCTCGGCACAACGGTGACGGTCTGCGGCAGAGGCACGCGGATCGGCTGTGTTCCGTCATAGGTCGTGATTCCCTTTTCGTAATAATCAGATAAGCCTACGAACGGATTCGCCCACGGATAGCTGTCTACATAGACCTCGGTGAGATAAATGCCTTGCTTCTCCCCGGCTTGGGTGTAACCCTTCGGGGACGTATAGGTGTACAGATCATCGATGCGGCTGGTGATGGTGGTCGACGCTGTGGATATAGATGTAATGGTTGCATTTCCACCCTCACCCTTTTCTTCTACGGTCGTGTGGCTCATTTTAGGCGCCGGTCCGCTCTGACTGCTCGCAGTATCATAATGCCCCATGCCGGTAAAGCCTTCGAGCTGATATTCCCATTCGAAATAGAAATCCGTCATGATTTCTGCGCTGTTCAACCGTATCTCACCGACCGTTGTCAAAACGCCCCAGCTTTCTTTGCCGTTCTTACCCTCCTTCAGCTTGACCAGCTCATGGTAGACGGTCACAGCCGCCGGGAAGGTGGTATTATTCTCATGACGCCAGATCGTCAATGCATACTCTGCCTTGATCGCCGGGTTGTTTCCGCTCGGTGTTTTGTTCACGAACTGCATGCTTTGCAGTGCTGTATGTACATAGTGCGTCGTCGGTTTGCCTTGCTGATAGGTAACAAACGTGCACTGCGGATACTGCAGGGTGCGCGGTGATTTTCCTTCATTCTGCGCCACCACTGCCGTCGGGATGGTGGTCAGATATGTCCCGTTCGGTGTCTTTTGCAGCGTCACGCGCAGGTAGTCATTCTGCAGCGCGAGCGCCCCATTCTCGAGTTTCTTTTGCACTACCTTGCCGCCATCGCTTCCCGGCCGCCAGATATCGCCCGGATATGCCATGGCTTGCAGTGGAAAAGCGCAAAGGATCAGACAAAATGTCAAGATGATTGCGATAAATTTTTTCATTTGTATATTCCTCCTTCGTCCTTGCCAGCTTCGTTTCCTGCTCACATAAGGAAAAGCACCTTATATTATATAAGGTACCGAAATACAAAAAAACTCGCAGCAAAATAAAAAAAATTTTTATTTTTTGGTATGCATGCCAAAATGCACATCACAAAATCAAAGATCTCTATGTAAATATCGCGCGTGGACGAGCGCCGCTTTACAAGCTAAATGCCTCGTGATGCCGCAAATATCGTCAGCGCGATATTTGCGCATAAGGACAAAAAAGTGAGTCTGCCACACAATACACCGCCCCACCACCACGACCTCTTATCGTCTCATGGCTCCCGGCACCGCGCGCAGAACCGCAGCAGAAAGCCGCATCAGAGACACTGACATGGCACAGGAAATGATGTCCTACACGAAGAACAACATCCTCGTACAAGCAGCACAAGCCATGCTCGCACAAGCAAACCAACTCCCGCAAGGCGTACTGCAATGATGCCGGGCAGACAATCGCTTCCACGTTTGACAGCTACAAAATCAGTAGCCGGACAAACATAGCCGGACAAACATTTCCAAATTTGTCAACTGCCGCACCAGTAGCCAGACAAACAGTTCGACACGCGACAGCTGCCAACGTAGCATAAAGTGCAAAGTAATAATGAAATCTCAAGACAAAAGCATCGAAAAACCAGTGCTTTCGCTGTTTGATGGTAAACGTCAAACCCTGCACACCGCCTAGCCTAGCCGCATGACATCACACCACGCACACTGACAGCAAAACATCCTAACATTCCTGCCCTCCGCACACTGACAGCAAAACATCCTAACATTCCCGCCCTCCGCACACTGACAGCAAAACGTCCTAACATTCCCGCCCTCCGCACACTGACAGCAAAACATCCTAACAGTTCCGAAACACCTCCACACACTGACAACACATTCACCACGCGCGTACTGACAGAATACAGAGCACCGCCACGCCTCTCCGAAAAACACAATACACCCACCGAGAAACGACATCCCTCTCCGAGAAACGCAATACACCCACCGGGAAGCAGCAGCCCTCTCCGAGAAACGATACACACCCACCGGGAAGCGATACTCCCTAACACCGCACCCAGTCCCATCACGCTCGCACCGCACAATTATCGCAGCCCCAGCACCCCGTTCGCTAATTAACTACACCACATTTTTGCTGGAAATCCAGATAAATACAGCATTTATAAAGTGTAGCTAATTAAAAGATGCTGTACTAGCACCCCGGGGGCTCTATCCTTTTAATGGAGAATATAAACTGTAAGATAATATAATTTTATGCTTGAAATGTAATTCCACATGTGATACAGTAAAAATATAGAATTTATGAAAGAAATAGTATTCAAAATCACAGCAGGAGGAAATCACATGACCGATACAAACGGAAAAAACAAAGATATATCGCAGAAAAATCAAAACAGGGATACAACGCAGAAAAAGCAAAGCAGGGATACTATGCCGCATGAGGAACTCCCCCTAGAGCCTCGCATCGGCGAAATGCCGCGCCGCAATCACAAGGACTCAACCTTTTGTCTGCTCTTTTCCGAGCCGGCGCGTGCCATCGAACTGTATAACGCAGTCACAGGCGAGAATCTGCCGCCGGATACCGAGCTGA